>ENA-OSAE01000003-OSAE01000003.1-marine-sediment-metagenome-genome-assembly--contig:-NODE-3-length-264808-cov-102.201055_pt1 | contig 264808 bp, 223 predicted proteins | sample MGYA00237870_ERZ529317 | MGnify/ENA primary metagenome ERZ529317 (study PRJEB26369, sample SAMN03142812) | marine sediment metagenome | biome: marine; feature: borehole; material: sediment... | reverse complement strand
CCTGCGCCATACTCTTCGCCCCGGATATTAACTCCAGGACCACCCTGGCCTTGAATTGAGCTGTGAACTTCCGCCGTTTCACCTCATAACCTCCCCCTATCACACTATCTCCCTTTTGCCAGGGCGTCCAGTTTCTGGGGACCAGTACATGATCATCGCCATCGCCGTGGTCAGCTGGGCGCAGACGGTCCGGGTGGTACGGTCCAAGACCCAGGTGGTGAAAAGCCTTCCCTTCGTGGAGGCGGCGAGCCCCTGGAAGGTGCGGGTTCAACCCCCTTGGGTTGGGATTTCGGGACGTGCTGGGTCCTCGGTTGAAGACATAAAGCTTGGTTGGTACCAGGACAGGCGCAATGGTGCTGCATTATCAGTGAGTTGAAGAGGCTAACCCTGGACTGCCTCGGCTGCTTGGCGGTGTAGGGAGCTGCCCGCACGTTTGGTTGTCATTTCAGCAGAATTGCGATCGTCTTGCTTCGGGAGTTTGGGAAAAGCCCACCGACCGCTATCGATAGTGCACTACACTATCAAGGTGCAGGAAGCCTGGTATCGGTGGGAGAAATTACAATAGGTGGGTACCAGGTACTGGACATGTGTGCTCTGCGCTGTTCGATCCCTGATTACGTGAGTGACCATCAAGCGCAGAATGCAGCCCTCGCAGCGCTATGTCGAACATACTATATGCCCGGTCAAACCCCGCAGGGATAGCATGTCGTGCCAACAACGATGGTATACGGGCTCGAAGGACATGTGATTCCGGGACGTGCTGGTTTTCGGGGCATTGACCATTGACCACAGGGGACGTCCTGCTAGTGGCACGCTTCTTCTAAGGCGTTTCCAGGCCAAACAGCACCAGAGTCATGCTTGGGACAGCTCCTGCAGACGTTCATCGCCACCGTGGACAGCGTGGAAGAACGCCGTGAAGTGAAAGCGTATTGCCGGTGGAGTATAACCCGCTGCAACGAGGGTTGATCAGGCATTCCAAACAAGTTGCTGAGTGTGCGGGAAACTGGTGGTCGGACAGCTGGTCTCTTTAGGCGGCGCTCCTAGTTGTCGCGCGCTGCAAAACCTGGCCAGAAGGAGAGGGTGACATGCTGTTTTCAGCAATACCTGGAAGGCCCAGATGGCGAGATCTTTCTACAAGACACGAGCGAATACGGCAGGCTCTAGAACAGAGCCTACTCTCGTTCAGCAAAGGCGACTACACAGCTCCCGTAGCCGTGGTGGGCGCATTTGGTTCGGGAAAGACAGAGTTGATGTCCTGGGGTTTCAGATTTTGCTGGGAACACCAGATCCCGGCTTTGTGGATTACACTCGGGGAACTACTTGAGTACTTACCTGGAGCTCCATCGGGAGAAGAGTTCGCCCGTTGGCTTGACTGCGAGGTTCGGAAGCAGTTAGGGGCGATAGCGCGGTCAGTGGAAAATAATGGCCCGGTCGAGCGCTTGTGGCTTCCTGGTGCATCTTACCAGCAGGACCAATGCATAGGAGAATATTTCGAGTCGTTAGAGATCCCGAGCGAGTCGGTACGATCCGCACTGTCTGCCGATGAACGCACCTTGAAAGGCGTCCTGTTCGTTGATGAGATGGAAGCACGTTACACTGAACTCCTCCGCAGGGTATCGACCGACGAGCGCGCACCGTTGAGGTCAGTCTTGGATGCCATTGAGAAACGCCAGACATGCTTCTTCCTGGTGATGAGCTTCGGCCTAGGATCAGCGTACGAGGCATTGAGTGGTGCGGAGGCGCGCAGACAAACGGTACTCACAATACCCATGCCTGATATCGAGCAGTTGGGTGCGCTTCTTGAGCCGGGCGCCCCTGTTAACTTCCTGTGGTGGGCTAGTAGGGGGCGACCGGGCTGGGCCTTGCCACTCTGGGCGAGCTGGAGAAGTGAACTCGAAGCGGGGCCTGACCGTCGCTTCGACGCCATTCGCCGTCTCCAGCAGCAAATGAGGGTTGATGGGATTCCCGCTGTGGACTGGGGTCGCGTTGCCGTCTTGCGTCGGGCGGGATCTCTAGACGTGCTGACGGAGATGGTACTCTCGTTGGGACCGACCGATGCCTCGCGCCTACGCGTCGACAGGGAGGTGCTGGAGGAGTTATGGAGACGGGAATATCTCAGTGCAAGCGATGAGCTTGTGGACGTGGGGGTGCTTACGCAAGCTCTCACCAACGACCTCATGAAGCTTTGGGAACGAGAGGTCTCACGTCGTGGCGCTCGAGAGGCTTCTCCTCAGCCCATCATAAGTAGCTACCTTTCGAGCATCATTCGAGGCTTTTCTGTCGAGAACAAGATCTGTTTAGGCGGGTGGAAGAGCGAAACGGAATCGTTCGTGGTGGGCTGGCTTGCTCCGCTGATCATTTTGCTTCATGATTTCGTCCTAGAATTCGAAGGGGACACTGAAGTGGGCGCTGCAACAGTTGATTTCTTGTATTCGCTGGCCACTTCCTGGGGCTTGTTTAGTGGAGCAATAACGGCGGGAGGCCTGTCGAGTAGCGCCGGCGACATTGCAACCCGTTTCAGCGAAACCCGGGGACTATTCCGAACATCTTATCAAGCGGTGCCAGCGTTTATCCAAGCTTCCCCCAAGCTGGTCGAAGAGCTCTTTCCGCGTCTAATCGTAAGGCCTGTTCTTAGGTTATCTGAGCAAGCGGGAGCGGACATCGCTGCCCAGAGGAATCGCCTCCAGGGCACCGTGGCTTCCACCGGCCGTTTTCTGTCAACGGTGTCCGGAGCGGGCGGGGACTGTGAAGTTCATGTGATTCTGTTGCCTTCGGTTGACCTTTCACATCGGTTGCAGAGGACGATGTTCAGTCAGATGCGTCGTGCGGAATACTTGCCGTACCGTAAAGTGTTCGTAATTCTTAATCTCGACCCGGAGCTAAGGCAGCTTGAGTTCGATCCGAAGAAAAACTCAGACATTGACCTGCTCTATCGTCTGTGCAAGCTCCGCGCAGAGCCACTGAATGACAGGCGGCTTCAAGATTTCCTCATAAGTGTTTGGCACAACGCGAACGTCCTTGAGCTCGAAAAGGAAGAGCTGTTTGATGTAATCGAGAGTATAACTCGAAGGACTGACCTGCCCCGCGCCACCTATCGTACGATCGAACACTACAGTGCGCTGGGGAAGGAATTCCTAGACAGGCTGGCTGAGCAGGCGCGAAAGGACTACCTGGATCACTTGCGCGACCTGCTGCCCGTCCATGATCAATCGTTCCCCAGGGATAGGATACAAAGGCTCAGAGACGCAATCCGTGAGACTAGAACGATTGAATATCTTTTGCTTTGCTTGGGTGCTTATCGCCGTCGGGAAGCAACAATCCGTGCACTGGCGGGTATAAGACAGCTAGCGTCGTTGAATCGCTTTAAGGAGCTGGGCAGGGGATATGGTGAGCTGATACGCAGGTACACCGTAACGAGGGATAGGACTGGTGACACCCTGTCGCAACCTATGCGGGAAGTTGTGACTTACCTGGCGCAACGCAAAGGTTTCGTCAGTTTGCGGTCGGAAATTTTCTCATCACTCTCGCCCAGCGGAGAATGGGAACCTGACGACGAGGCCTTCCCAACTACCCCAGTTGAGGAGATGTTCCCGGGTTCGAACAAGGAGCTCACGCTTTTTGTGAAAGCGTTGTACTTAGCTGCACTGGCGCAGCTGTGCCACGACAGAATCGCCAGATATGCGAAGGATGTCGTGGAACGAGTACGCTCCGCTGCCCGACAGTATCAGCAGCTTGCTAATGCGATTCGAATGTTCAATGATCAGCTACCTTTCGTGGTGTTGTCCGACAGGGGCTGCATACAGGTCTGTAAGGATCTGGAAAAGCTGGCGGGTCTAGTGGATGATGGGTGCCATCATCTTGACCCCGCTTCCTTGTGGGTGGTCTCCAGGATTGCTGGAGCGATTTGTGCTGAAGCTTCCGACATGTTGGCTCGTTGGCGGGGCGAAAAGGGCTTGGAGGGGTGGCATACTAAGTTGCGCGTGCTCACCGACATGACCGATGCAGTGCATGAATTAAGGCGAGACCTTACAGAGGCGTTCGAGAAACACACCCAGTTGAAGGAAGAAGCGATAGGTGAACTCCAGGGTGTGATTTCGGCGAAACTCGACGAGCCGATTGACGCTGCCGTGCAAGAAATTCGGGCAAGCCTTGGTACTCAGCCCTATGAGCTGCGTGACGAGATTCCTGAAGAATTGGAGGTTTGGGTGCAACCCGCAGAGGAGGCGCTAGCTCGCGCTCGAAGCGAGGTGGAAGAAGTGTGCAGGTATGCGCGACAAATTGATGATCTGATGGCTGAAATTAGCCAGCTGAAGTTGGTAATCGAGACCGTGTGGAGGGGAAGGTGACTTGACCGATGCCCGTAACTGACGCGGAAGTCTCCAGGAGGAAAGAGATGGTGACCACACTGCGAGAGCGCTTTAACTCAGTTAGCCAGCAACTACGCGACATGGATGATGACCAGCGGAACAGACTGAATAACATTTACCTGGGCAGGCTGAGTAGGCTGCAAGCCGGTTTGGTTCAGAGACTGGGTAGCATCTCCGGATGGAGCAGTCTGGTTGCTTGTCTGGAAGAGGCGCAAGGTTTTGCAAGGCGCTTGGAAGGGCTGGTGAACGACCCGTTGCGCGAGCAAGTCGTGGACACAATCGAGCAATGGGCGCGGCGCTTTCACGCAGAAGTACCCGAGCAAAGCTTAGCCTGGTTCCGGAAGGCGTTGGAAGAGGCTGATCATTCAACCCTGCGCGAAATTGTGCAACAAGTCGAGTCGTTGGATGAGCTCTGGCCTAAGTGCGAAGATTGCGGTCCGGCAGTCCTCAGGGTGCTTACTGGGTTGATTGAAAGCGAGCTTGGGCAGCTGGTGACCCTGAACTCCAGTGTGGAAAACGTCATCACGTGGCTTTCAGCGGCTCAAGCCGCGTTGAGCGCGCGAGTTGCCCTGGCAGAGTTGCTGCTTGAGGTCAGGGCCTCAGGGGCCGAACTGCAAGGCGTTGCTTGTGCCGTGTTCGGAAGGTTCTTGGAAGCTGCCCAGTCGATGGCGAGGGAAGCCGACGAGCGGGTCGATACGTTCCGCGGTGCGATAACGAAGTGGCATGACCTAGCGGAAGATATCAGACAAGCATGGGAAACGCAAGAGCCCTGGGTTCACGCGATCTCTGCGATCTCTGATGAATGCGCGAAGCTCGGAAATTTTATTGTCAGTTTGATAGAGCGCGACGTCGCAACCTGGCAGGTGGGGGACTTGAGCGAGGTCCCTTCGCAGTCGAAGCAACTCGTGAGTGACCTCGAGACGCTGATCCAGAACCTATCTGTCTTGCGGCCACTCTTGTGTGAGGCCGAGTCCCGGGATCTTGCGGATTTCGTCTCCAGGCTTCGCGAGCAGGAGGACCTGCAGAGGTTAGTACGTGATTGGAAGCAAATGGTATGCCTTTGGAGATGTCAAATAGTCCAGTCCGCCAACTTGGCTGAGTTGCACGGTAATCTCACAGAGTTACGCGACATGTATCAGAAGTGGAGGGAATCCTTAGGGGATGTCCACACCGCGTTGAGTCGCAGGGCCCGCTTCTGGGTGGCGGTTGGCGCGGCTCAAGATCTCCCTCAGGTCGCTACACTACAGAAAGCCTGTGATGCATTTACGACGTCGCAAGTCGACGGGAGTTTCCGGGAGTTTCTCGAATCTTACGTTAACATTGTAAAGATCATCGATGACGTCCGGTCGGAAGTGCGCAAGCGCCTTTCGGCGGGCGAGTCGAAACTGTTGGCACAGATCGAGGAGCTGCAGGCGCACAGACCGGGCTTGTCTACGGTCAGTCTACTGGATCTTTGCAGGCCAGAGGAGGAACTGAGTTCAGAATGGTTGACCAATCTCTTTCAACTGGCCCGGAAAGAAATTGTCGAAGTAACCATAGTCTTGAGGGGGCAGAGCTATGGAGGCTGCTGAGAGGGAAGTGCATGCTCTAGTAGAACAGCAGTTATCCGGCAGGCTCGTGATTGAGCTCGAAGAGGGACGAAGGATGTCTGTGGGCCGCGTGAGTGTGGTTCGAAGGGGGTTCGGTACTAGGAGGGGCCGGCCTGATTCGGTTGCCTGGTTTAGTCTACAAGTACCGGTTCTCGGGGTTACGGTTCGGGGAAGGTATCCTATACTGATCGAGGTAGCGAGAGCTGGGTTTTCAGACGCAAGGGCAGATTTTGAGTGTTTCTTCGGGCGAGATGAGTTGGAGGTACCGGCCATCGTTGTTGGAGGAGCAAAGCGAGACGAAGCTAAGTTTAGTGGTCGTGTGCGGGCCGTGGTAAGGGCGGTGCAGGTTCCGATCGACCGTATTGTGTGCGGGTATCATGCTCGTGCTAATGGCAGGCCATGCGGAGGTGGTGGGGAGTCTATATGAAGCCAGGAGTACTGGTGGTCGATGAAAGCGGGTACCTCTCCCTCGCGCTACCTACTTACCACCACATCTCTGGTCCACGCAAAGAGCCATTAACGCTGCCAGAGTGTTGGGCGTGGTGCGGGATTGCAAGCACGGACTAAAGTTTTTACCCCAATCTCTTTCCCTTACTCTTAGGTAAGAAAGGGGGAAGGGGATGGCTGTAACATCTCTGTCGGTCAAAGGACAGATCGTGATTCCCAAGGCCCTACGAGAAGCCTTGGGGCTGGGGCCAGGGGATAAGTTCGTCGTCCTCCGAGAAGGGGATACGATCATCCTCAAGCCCTTGAAGAAGAATGTAGCAGCTGCACTCTACGGGAGATATCAGGGGTTGGATCTGCTGTCGGATCTCGAAGAGGAGCATCTGCAAGAGGCCCAGAGAGAAGTGCAGCAGCGATGACGGTGGCCACCCAGGTTGTCCTCGACTCCTGGGCGATCCTCTCCTGGTTGCAAGGAGAACCCAGCGGTGCGCTTGTCCGGGACCTCCTCGGTTGGGCAGAGGGGGATGAGGCTGCCGGGGAGAGGGTGAGAGCACGCTTAGGGAGGGAGCTAAGCAGACCGAAGGTCTCCGTCAGTATAATCAACCTTGGTGAGGTCTTTCATATCCTGGGGCGGAGGAGAGGGGAACGGGAGGCTCGAGAGACCATCGAAGCCATCAAGGCCGGTGCCATCGAGGTCGTCCCTGTTTCAGACAGAATCGTCTTTGAAGCCGCTTCCCTCAAGATCAAATACCCGATTGCCTATGCGGACGGTTTTGCCCTGGCTACTGCCATCGCTCAAGGCGGGGTGCTCGTGACCGGTGATCCCGAGCTTAAGGATCTACGGGACCGGTCTTTTGGATTGGTGAATGAGTAGATAGACCTCTGGATCTTCAAGCGCTATGCAGTCACTTCGGATCTGCCCGGGGGCATCCAGCACTTCGATCTGGCAAGGGAGTTTGTCAAGCGCGGGTGTCCGTCGTGATCTTCGCTTCGAGCTTTCTACTATTTCACTCCACAGAGATGTCAAGCTCCCTCCGCGCCGACCCTGGCAGCTTGAGGAAATGGAGAAACTGTTCGGTTCATCTGCGGACGCACCTTTCCGTACAAGCGAAACGACAGGTGCAGGGTGCTCAACATGGCTGGCTCGGTTTGTGGAGTGGATCGTAGCTTTGCTCGAGCCGGGAGAGAAAGTCCTTCCTACGGCTTGGCAACGAAGCTATTGCCCGCGGGCCCGTGGAAGCCGGGGTGCAGGTGGCGACGGGATACCCAGGGACTCCGCTTCGGAGAGATCGGCGAAGCCCGCAGCGTTCCCCCTGGATCATCTCCGGTTTTGCCACCACTCCGACCACGGCAGCCAGTACACCGCACTGGCCTTCAGCAAGCGGCTGGAGGACGCGGGTATCTTAGGGTCGATGGGTTCAGTGGGTGATGGTCTTGACAACGCCCTGGCGGAGAGCTTTTTCGCGACGCTACAGACCGAGCTCTTGGACCGGTACTCCTGGTCGACCCGTCAGGGGCTGAAGACGGCGATCTTCGAGCACATCGAGGTTTCTACAACCGCCGGCGAACGACATTCGGTTCTCGGCTATCTCAGCCCGGTCGAATTCGAGAGGAGGTATGCCCTGGCCCAAAGAGAACACACTTCTCGAGAGTCGGTAGCCTAGTGAAGGAGCGCCCACTAAACCGGGGCAACTCGACTGATGCCGTACTCCCGACATGCCTGCGCCATGGTCTTCGCCCCGGATATTAACTCCAGGATTGCGCCGTTTCATCCGATAACTTCCCTTTCCCCTATCGCACTATCTCCTTTTGCCGGAGTGTCCAGTTTCTGGGACCAGCACACATTTTTCTGCCAAATATGAAGCGAGCCAGTGGCGGAGGCGTACCGAAGACGTTAGATCGCTTGCGCGATTTGTGCATCAAGCCACGCCTTAACTACGTGCTCAATAAGTTCCCCAAAAGGAGCAACGATTCTTAGTACTGCGGATTTTGTCAATTCATTCACTAGATCTTGTATTCCTTGAGGGATGCGGTCTGCACCCTCTATGATTTTAAAATCAACAATCCGGGATGTTGGGGGTATTGCAGTTGGCTTGCTTTGCTCTTCTAAGAACTTCTTAGCATTCTTGGCTACTTTGTCTGTTGTTACAACCACTCCCCAGTGTCCGCGATAGCGGCTAACACGGTATACGAACGGATACGCATCGCCCAAACCAAACTCACGATCTTTCAGTTCAAAAAAGACCCTAAGTCCTCCCATATTGAGCATAAGATCAAGCTCCTCGCCGTCAATTTCTAGCCCCCATCGCAGATCCTCTCTTTCTACCCCATTCTCAAGCAATAGCTCGGTAATCCAAATCGACATCCAGCGATTGCCTGAAAGTAGAGAACGAGCCGCATCTGTTAGAACATATATCTCTTGAACAAGCTCCTTCCCGAAAGGACGGTTGCAAACAGGACACCGGAAGTCCTCACCCACATGCTCGAGCAAGTCCTTTGTTGGCAGCGTACTAATGGTGTGAGAGTCTTCACGGCAACTAACTAAGTACTCTTGTTTGATTAATCCGTCATCAATCAGCCGTTGAGTATCAATGTTAATGTTAGCGCTTGCGTCGGTGGCTCTGAGCTTTCGTACTTGCGCAAGTTGTAGAACAAACAATCGCGTGTCCTTGTTAGAAAGAGAGTTGGCGCGCTGTGCATCTTCTGGCGTATAGGTTGGTTGGGTTCCTGACGTAACCTCTTCGCCCTCCTCCTGATACCTTTCGAAACGCGAACGTGTGGAAATGTCTTTCCATGTGAAGTCCATCGCTCGTTTGTCCAGACGGGCCTTCGTAGCCTCTTCGAAATCCCGGCAGAACTGTTCCATCATTGGTTGGCGCGTGTGGTACCTAAAGCCCCATACCAGTAGCTTCTTCCGCGCGGGCATCACCACAAATGCATGATGGTGTCTGAAGAAGATTTCCCCGATGCCAAACCTCTCTCTTCGGTGGGGGTAAGGATAGCGACCATAGAGTATTTGATCGGTTGGGAGTTCCACGTCCACAGCAGCTGCATTAAGAACGGCGTCTATTATAGAGCCTAATACTGGCCTATATGCTCTCTGCTTCAATTCTGCAGCGATACGGTCGATGTCTCGTTGACTACTGATCTCAGCTGAACATTCTCGGCCTTCGATCACAAACATACGACTCCCCTCCTGGCTTTGCACGTAAAGCTCACCGGCTTCGAGACACCCGGAAGCGATGTCGATCGCAGAGGCGTCGTTGATCGCCGATGCTCGTGCACACTGCTGGCCATCTGAGAGCTCCTTTGAGCAGCCCTGCGGTCAATTCAAAGGTCAGTCTGTCCCTGGATCCGCCGTGTCCACACGTCCAACTACAGCGAACGTTCCGCAGAGTGCTGAGTTCGTACATAGCGCGTGATTACCTGTGGTGCTCATTGCGAGGCCGTCCACCCTCCGACGCAGGTATGCCGTCTTGCTGGGTCCAGTTGGCTCTGGCCTACAGATGTCCTCGCATCGGTGGGTAGGCAAGCGTGTGCCCGGAGGACGGAGGCCGGGCAGCGCCATTGTCACACAATAAGGAGTCCTCTGGTCGTGCCATAATCGACATTCGCGGCATCGACATGCTTTCCCTTCTTGCGAGCATTTTCACATGCCGGCACGGGTTGAGCTCTATGCAAGAGGGCAATCATTCACACAAACGGGTTGTTAACAGGTATTCATACCTTCACCTAGCGCGACCGGTTACCGGCTGTTCATCGCCGGTGAGTCAATCCATCTTGGGAAGACCCATAACAGACTAGATAGCACGAGAAATGGACGGCACAGATATTGCACCCTCGGAACCGAGCCACTTGTAAGGCTTTATTGGTGATGCCCTCCGTGATGCTCTCCATCCAGGTCTCGAGACTTAGATCTGAAAGGTAAACCGGCTGACCGCGGTGCTTCGAAGTCAGGGCCGGAGGGTAATTTTTCGTAGGTAATTATCATTGTCGGAAGCCTGGCTGGCGGTTGGTCGTCACCCGCGGCGGCGGAGCCCTGTTGCTCATAGGGCTGGAGGCGTGAGGACGCTGAAGGTTACGTGACTCCCATCGAGAAGAATACTGCAGAGCAAGGCACAGGTGGGGATAAGCAGTGGTGCGCCGTCAAAGTGAAGGATCGCTGCATTTGCCAATGCTATCAGGAATCACAGTGCGAGAGGCCCTGAAGCTTGGGGCTCTCAACAAGGCGCGTGTGGTGGCTGGCCACGGAGGGCTGGACAATATCGTCCGTTATGTCAGCGTCATCGAGGTCCCCGATGCCGTACGATGGTTTCACGGTTATGAGCTGATGATCACTGCGGCCTACTCGTACCGGCATAGCGAGGAGGCTCTGGTCCAACTGATAGAAGACCTTGTTTGCGCAGATGCAGCGGCGTTGGTTATATGCTATTCACAACGGTATCTCGGAGGTATACCAGGAAAGGTGATCGACCGCGCCAACGAACTCAATTTTCCTATCCTCGACATCCCTCTCGATGTGAAATACATCGAGATTATCACCCCGGTGCTAACGGCGATCGTCAACAAGCAGGCCCACCACTTGGATCTTGCGCTCCGGGCGCATTTAGAGCTCGAGAACCTCGTGATCAAGGGCGCAGGCCTGGATGCCATGCTGCGATCTATTGGCGAAGTCCTCGAGGCCCCGGTGTTGCTTCTCGATCCTGCTTGTCAAGTGCGTTGTCTTGCAGTGCCGACAGAGACCATGGATAAGTTGCAGGATGTAAACTGGGAAGCTGCGCTTGCATGTGCGAGACCTGACATCGAACACGGTAGCACCGTAATAGCGGGAGAGGTCGAAGGAATGAAGTTTGCTGCGGTGCCGCTGGGTACCGGTACCTTGGCCCTTGGTCATCTGGTTGCACTTGGGCTGGACAGGTTGGATGCCGCCGCATTTCTCCTTTCCCAGTGCTCTATGCCGCTTACGATAGAGCTGTCCATGGAAAGAACCCGTCAGGAGGCAGAACTTCGACTCCGACGGGATTTTTTTGAAGATCTCTTCAGCGGTGACATGTCCACCGAGGTGGCGACCCGCCGTGCGCAAGCTTACGGGATTGATCTGACGGGGTGTTGCTGCGTGGTGGTGGCGGACATTGACTCTCTCGCCGAGCAGTTCTTGAGATCCGGCGACGAACGCCAAGTCCAGATGCTCAAAGAGGAGCTCAAGAGGGTAGCTACGGCGCTCGTCGAGGAAGAGGCAGAAGGAGGATTGGTGGTATCTCGGAGTGACTCGGTGGTGATTCTCCCCCGTTTTCCAGGGCTGGCAAACGAGAAGTTTCTCACGCGCGCCAAGCGGTTGGCGCGGCGGTTGTGTCTGGAGGCAGCTGATCGGTTGGCCCCCGCCACGGTTTCGGTGGGCGTGGGGGCATATTGCTCCGATTTGGGGGGGTTAGGGCGCAGTTTTCAGACAGCGCACGGGGCTATCGAGATTGGCCGTCGACTGTGGGGTCCCGGTTCAGTCCACTGTTGGGATGAGCTGGGATCGTATCAGTTACTTCTAGCGCTTAAGGGCTCGCAGGAGGCTTCCAGCTTCTTGCGACGCAATTTGGCTCCTCTGCTCGAGACTCCACGGTCGGAGGAACTTCTCACCACCCTAGAAACCGTGCTCGCGTGTGGCGGGAACTTCAAGCAGGCGGCGGCACAACTTCACCTCCATCGAAACACTGTCCGCTACCGGATGGAGCAGATACGCCAATTGCTTGGCTTCGATCCGCTGACCCGCCCCTTCGAGATGCATCTTGCCCTTGCTCTTCGGAAGTTGATTTAGGCCGTCCCAGGATGTTGCGGAGTTTGCCGTGCACGGTTGTGGCGCGGGCCCTGAAAGCGACCTTCGAGTCTCCCATGGCCAGTGATAGATCCGGCTCAGATCCAGTGCTGATTTCAGTTTTCGAAAGCCTTTGCACGTACCATAAAGCCTTGCAGGTCTGGGATGCTTCTTCGGGGCTCAAGGAAGAGTTGGTGCCCGGGACGTACACCCCCTCGTGCTGAGCTTCTCGTTTCAGCACCTTGCTGAGCGACGCCTTTTCTTTCCGTCCGGCTTGAGGTACCTCCGGTAACCACCCTTGCATTGCCGATGCGTTCCTTCGAGCGTCGAGCCTAAAGCTTTCGTCTGAGGTTTGCCACGGGTTGTTCGCGCATCCTTTGGTCATGCCCCTTCTGCTGGGGAGATTGAAGCACCAGCTCGGGATTGTGTTGGGTTCCCCGGTTGCTTCTCCATTCCCCTCAGGGAGTCTTTGCCCCAGGTCCCAGATGATGGGTCAATTTGACGCGCCCGTACATCTTCACCCTCGGAGCGCATGCCCGCGGTGCCCTCTGCGATGTACAGGTGCGAGATTCCGCGGGGTTGTGTGGGGCCGTTGTCCCCCAGCTTCTTCATACACTCTGGTGCGCATCTTGCAGTTTGCCCGCTGACGCTTGCGTTGTTGGCCAACGTGCACAGCACGGGAATTCGCATTCTGCGATCTTAAGACCTCCTGCTACGCCGCTGTAGGGCAACGTGCACAAAAACATGGTGAGTTTTCGTGCGAACCGCCGAAGGCGCAGAGCGGCGACCGTCGAACTACGACAGCATTGGAGGTGAGCTGAATGCCGTCCGTGCAAGATCTTGAATTGGCGAAGGCGGCCCACGTGATTATCAGCGAACTCTGCAAAGTGAAAAGCGGGGAAAGCGTACTCATCACGGCAGACTCAGCAACTGACTGGAGGCCGGTGGAGGAAACCGCCAAGGCAGCCGAAGCTGCTGGCGCCAAGGTAATGGTAGCCTGGCATTCGACACCTGCAGGCTACGGTAAGGTGGCCGACCCCAGGTTGCCAGATGGATTGAAGGCTGCGATACCCAACACCGACGTGTGGATCGAGTACAACAATCAATGGTTGCTCTATTCCTCTCCATGGCTGGAGGCGATGAGTGGAAGCAGGGTCCGTTATCTGTTCCTTGGGGGGTTGGATACCGACCAGATCGTGCGTTGTATTGGCAAGATCAATATCAGCGCCCAAGACGAGTTTCAACGGGAACTCGTTTCCATGACCCAGCGAGCGCGTCGCATGCGCATTACCACCCCTGCTGGCACGGATGTCAGCTTCGAGAATGACCCCGATAGGCCAGTCACAAGTGAGCTCTACGCTGACACGCCCGGCCCGCACTTCCTCCTGGGTCAAATCGGGTGGGCGCCGGTGGAAGAGACCATCGAGGGTGTCATCGTGTTCGATGGATCCTTTTCCGGTGGAGGCGAGGCCGACCTCGGCATCCTCCGAGAACCCATCCGGCTGACGATTAAGAAGGGAGTCATCACGAGCATCGAGGGTGGGGAAGAAGCAAAGAAGGTCAAGGAGTGGCTGGACAATCTCGGTGATCCAAAGATGTATCACTTGGCCCACGTCTGTTACGGCTTCAACCCTGGTGCCCGCCTCTCGGGGTTATGCACGGAGGACGAACGGGTATGGGGAAGCACCGAGTGGGGGATCGGTTTCCAGGGGCCATTCTTCAAAGGGAAGGTGGGACCTGCCGTAACGCATGCCGACGGGATATGTCTCAATTCGTCCGTATGGCTTGACGGTGAACTGATCATCCGCGAGGGGAAGGTGGTGCACCCCAAACTGGCCCGGCTGGCGGCAGCGCTGGGTAAGTGAGGCACGAGCGGGCACGGCCCCTCGTTGCACGGCCGTGCCCCATTGGATTCCTGAGGAATAACGGGTGGTAGTCGTACCGGGCGCAAGGCAGCATCCGTGGAGCGGGGGCGCAGACAGGGTGTTCAGTACCGGGGATCACGCCGCAGGTGCAAGAGATCCCTGCGGAGTTGGTCTGGGCGAGATCCCAGGGTCCTCGTTGGACGCCTCGAAAGTGCCGAGGTCGGCCGAACCACGTGGCGGATCGGTGTGCGCGGTAGCGCGGGGTTCGTCGTCGCGACGTGCATCCTCCCCGGGCAAACGCCCTCCTTTGTCGCTCTCACCGCGTTTGCGGCTTGAAACGGACGACATGTTCAGGCCGCCGGTAAGGGGGTGATCTGACTGGTGAACAATCTGACCGACGCTTTGAGCGGAGCCAGGGTGGCTGTAAAGCAGTGTCTGGGCGTCAGAGCCGGCGAGTCGGTGCTGGTGGTGACAGACTCAGTTTGCCAGCCGGTTGGGGAGGCGTTGTGTACGGCGGCAAGTGAGGAAGGAGCGGATGCCCTGCTCTTGCTAATGCGCCCGCGGGCGGTCCACGGAGAGGAGCCCCCGGAGCCGGTTGCGAAAGCCATGCAGGCCGCAGCTGTCTGTTTCATGCCGACTTCCCGTTCTCTAAGCCATACCGTGGCTCGGCGAGAAGCTACTGCAGCTGGCGCTCGCATTGCGAGTATGCCAGGCATTACCCTCGAGATGTTGGCCAGGACGTTAGCTGTGGATTATGAAGCGATCGCTGCGCTGACAGAGAAGGTGGCAACGGTATTGGATCACGGGGAGGAGGTCCGGATCACGTCGCCAGCGGGAACGGACCTGGTCCTCGACATCTCGGGTCGGACGGCATTGCGGGACACCGGACTTTACACCGCGCCTGGTAGCTTTGGAAACCTGCCTGCCGGGGAGGCTTACGTGGCACCAATTGAGGGTTCAGCCACAGGCCGGATAGTCGTTGACGGTAGCATGGCAGGAGTGGGGCTTCTTGAGGAGCCCTTGGTGATCGAGGTGGCCTCCGGCCGAGTGGTCGATATTGCCGGCAGGTCCGCTGGTGCCCTACTCGAACTCCTCAACAGCGCTGGGGAGGATGCACGCAATGTGGCAGAGCTAGGGATCGGCACGAATCCGGCAGCAAAGCTGGTTGGCAATGTCCTGGAAGACGAAAAAGTGCTCGGTACAGTGCATGTGGCCCTGGGTGCAAACGCGAGTTTCGGAGGCAAGGTCCAAGTTGCGTGTCACTTAGACGGAGTACTGCTCCGGCCTGACCTGTGGGTGGACGGAAGGCAGATCATGAGGGGCGGCCAACTGCTGGTGCGATAGAGAACCGATTGCGCCGAAACCACATACGCCCGCGTTGGCGTGGGACGAAAGAGAGGTGATGTTGCTGGGGGTGCTAGTCCGGACGTTGGCGGAGCTGTCTAATGTTTAGCCGGAAGGAAAGGAGGTCGTGAAGATGAGAGGCGGGGTCATTGCTAAAGCGCTAGCAGTAGCTGTCCTCCTGGCTTTCATGGGCGGGACCTTGACGGGTTGTCGGCCACCGGCGGCGGAGCCGGAGCCCCAGGCCGAGATCAAGCCAGAGGACAGAATCTTGAGGGTAGACTCGGACTGGCCCACTTACATCGACCCGGCGGTCGGCAACGACTTCTCCGACAGCATTGCCCTGGTGAATCTCTACGACACCCTGGTGTTCCCGAACTTTGACGGGTCAGTGCGTCCTCACCTCGCTACTGACTGGGAAGTCTCTCCCGATGGGCGCAAGTACACGTTCTACCTGCGGCAGGGTGTGAAGTTCCACAACGGCGACGAACTCACTGCTGAAGACGTAGAGTTCTCTATGAAGCGTTTGCTGACGATTGGTGAAGGGTTCGCGTACTTGTTCGAGAGCGTGACCGATGTGAAGGCGGTGGACAAGTACACGGTTGAATTCACCTTAAAGGAACCCTTTGGCCCGTTCGTGAGAGCCCTGGTTAGACTCTACATCCTCAACAAGGATCAGGTGCTTGCTCACATCAAGCCAGGGCCCTACGGTGAAATGGGTGACTACGGTAAAGAGTGGTTGCTAACTAATGATGCTGGCAGCGGCCCGTACAAAGTCAAAGAGATGAAAATGGAGGAGTACTTACTGGCGGAGAAGTTTGACGACTGGTGGGGCGGCTGGGATAAGGATGCACCCTTCTATCTCAAACTGATTGCGACGCCTGACCCAGTGACTATACGGACACTCATGGCCCGTCGAGAGCACGAGTTGACGAGCGAGATGCTACCTGAAGAGAACCTGAAGGCGCTGGACGAGATGGAGGGTATCGATACAGCAGGCTACTTCGATGGAGTCAACCTGAACATCATGCTGCATACCAGAAAGCCACCCACCGACTGCATCCACTTCCGCAGGGCTCTAGCTTACTGCTTGGATTACGAAACAGTCGCCACCAAGATCTGGCCCGATGCTGTGCAGGCACGAGGTCCTGTACCCCACAACCTGCCTGGTCATAACCCCAATGTGTACCAGTTCAAGCAGGATCTGGAGAAGGCCATGGAGGAGTTGAAGAAGTCCAAGTATTACGGTCAACTGGAGAAGTATCCCGTAACCTTATCATGGTGCGCCGAGGTGCCGCTTGAAGAAAAACTCGCTCTGCTGTTCCAGGCAAATGCCGCGGAGATTGGCATCAAGGTGGAGGTAACGAAGAAGCCGTTCGGTGCCATGATTGCTGATGCACAGTCACCCGAAACGACACCAAATGCATCAATCATATTCGTTGCCCCGCATTATGCTGAGGCTGGCTCAATGCTGAAGTCTCGGTATCATTCCAGCACCTGCGGCTCGTGGGAGCAGTGTGAGTGGCTGCAGAACGAAGAAATCGACTCCATGATCGAGGAAGCCCTCAGGACACTGGACGAGAAGAAGAGGTTTGAACTGTACTATAAGATCCAGGAGAAGATAGTGGAATTGTGTCCCACCATCTGGGTGCTGGATCGGTTCGAGAAACGAGCATACCAGGCAGGCTACGTGTACTGGCCGGCGGCTGAAGAAGTCAAAGCTGGTAAGGCCATTCTTCCTATCATGGGATACGGGCAGTACGCGCACGACTTCCGTGTGTACCCCGAGAAGAGGATGGAGTTACTTAAGACCAAGTAATGGGCATTCGGACACGCGGCGGTACGCCGCGGTAAGGGCGGTGTCGTTGGTCAGACCGCGACGGTGGTTGAGGGGCGGGCCTGCTTCGCTGAAAGGGCGGGCCCGCCCTTGCGAGACACAAACAGTGCTGGGGGAGGTCATGCAGTGGGTCTGGGAAGGTTCATGGTGCGCAGGCTTGCGCTTTCCTTGCTGGTCCTGGCCGGGCTCTCGATACTGATCTTTCTCATAGCCAGGGTGGTGCCGGGGGATCCGGCTAGGCTGGCACTGGGCCCGCGGGCGCCTGAGTGGGCGGTGCAAAGCCTGCGAGAAGAGATGAATCTTGACAAGCCTTTGCACGTGCAGTACTACCTGTGGCTAAGAGGCCTGTTGCGCGGCGATCTGGGGAAGTCCCTGCTGACCCGGCGCCCCGTGATGGACGACATCAAAGAGTTTCTGCCAGCCACCTGTGAGATCGTGCTCTTCTCCGCATTGGTCATGGCGGTAGGGGGCATTCTCCTAGGGGTTCTATCGGCCAGTTATCCGAATTCCTGGTTCGACAACGTGGTCAGGGTAGTTGCCTACCTAGGCATCGTCACGCCTTCGTTTGTTTGGGCTGTTATTTTCGTGCTCATCTTCGGCTACATTTGGCCTATCCTGCCGGTCATCGGCCGTCTCGAGATGACCGTGGAGGCTCCGCCTGTGTTCACGGGCTTCCTCTTGCTCGACAGCCTGATTTTCGGGAAGTATGAGGCGTTTTGGGATGGACTCAGGCATTTGATTCTACCGAGCGTGGCGTTGGCATTAGGCGGCATGGCCCAGGCCGCCCGGATCACGCGTTCTAGCCTGATGGAAAACATGGGCAAGGACTACGCCTTGGCCCAGGTGGCATACGGGATCCCCTGGCGGGTGACCCTCGGCAAATACCTGCTCAAGCCCTCTCTGATTCCAACCGTATCCGTGATGGCTCTGGACATCGCTGCCCTGTTCGCAAATGCGTTCCTGGTCGAGTTGGTGTTCAATTACCCGGGCATTTCAGGATACGGAATCCGCGCCATGTTGAACAAGGACGTGAATGCAATCAGCGGAGTGATCATGGTGATGGGTGTAATCTTCACGGGTGTAAACATCATTGTGGACCTGGTGGTAGCTTATCTGGATCCACGAGTGCGACTGGTTGGGGGGAGTCAGAGTGGCTGACAGCGCAAAGTGGCGGGAGCGGCTAGGACGGGCATGGTACAAGTTTTCGCGCAACCGCCTTTCGGTGGTGGGACTGGTGCTGGTGGTTGGTATCATACTTCTGGCCTTGCTGGCACCAGTGGTGGTCCCGTATCCTGAACACGCTGGTGCCTTTGTAGACTACGCTAACGCCAACTTGCCGCCCTCGCGGACTTACTTGTTCGGAACCGATGTGTTCGGCCGGGACATCTTCAGTCGGACCATATTTGCCTTCCGCGGTGCGCTTATCATGGCCATCGGGGTCCTCGTGACAGTGGTTCCGCTGGGATCCTTTCTCGGCCTGGTGGCAGGGTACTTCAAAGGGACTCGGCTGGAAGCGTTTATCATGAGGATCACCGACGTCTTTCTGGCCTTGCCCCCACTCATCCTGGCCTTGGCCATATGTGCCATGTTGCGCCCAACCCTTTTCAACTCCATGATGGCCGTCTGCGTTTCATGGTGGCCCTGGTACACCCGCCTCGTGTATGGGATGGCCAGGTCGGTACGCAGCGAGTTCTACGTTTTGGCAGCGGAAGTGGCCGGTGCTAGCAAGGCCCACATCCTTTTCCGCGAGATACTGCCGAATTGCATGGCCCCCATTTTCACCAAGATGGCGCTGGATGTAGGTTGGGTCATCCTCGTGGGGGCTGGGTTAAGCTTTGTGGGGCTGGGCGAACAGCCGCCCACCCCCGCGCTTGGTACTATGGTGTCGGACGGCGCGAAGTATCTCCCTCATCTCTGGTGGAACTCCGTTTTCCCGGCCATCGCGATAATGGTCATGGTCTTAAGCTTCAACCTACTTGGCGACGGAATACGCGATATGCTGGCCAGGGAGGAGGCATGAAGATGGAGGATAGTACTCTGGTCGAGATCAAAAACTTGACTGTTTGGTACCGAGTCTATGGCGGATTGCTGAGGGTCCTGGATGGTGTCAATTTGTCGGTTGCGCGGGGACAGAAAGTGGGGATTGTTGGAGAAACGGGCTGCGGGAAAACGACAACCGTGAAAGCCATACTCAGGATTCTCCCCAAGAACGCCGTGGTGCCCGAGGGAACCATAATGTTTCAAGGCCGGAACGTGCTCAAAATGCGGGGCCGTGAGTTGCAGGAACTGCGAGGACAGGGGATTGCCATGGTATTTCAGGATCCGACGGCTGCGCTGAACCCGGTCTTCACAATCGGGCAGCAGATCATGGAGGTGATCAAGTACGCGCGTCCTGGTGGCAAGGCAAAGGAGTGGAGAGAGATGGCTGTAAGAGCCCTCAAGGAAGCTGCTCTTCCTGATCCAGAACGCCTCATGGAAAACTACCCGTTCCAGCTGTCTGGAGGCATGCGCCAGCGCGTGTGTATCGCCATGGCGCTGGCCACGGCGAGAACCCTGCTCATTGCCGACGAACCCACCACGAACCTCGACGTGACTATCCAGGATCAGGTGCTCCGACTAGTGAGGCGCTTGGTGGAAGAGAAGGGAACCTCCTTGATTCTGATAACGCACTCTTTGGGGGTCGCCCGCGAGATGACCGACCTGGTGTACGTAATGTATGCAGGCACCATGGTCGAAGTTGCACAGACTGATGAGCTGTTCGATAACCCGTTACACCCTTATACCTTGGGGTTATTGCAGTCCATCCCGAAGTTGACGGGCGGCGGCGTTACTCAGGGCATCGCAGGTCGCATTCCCGACTACGCAAATCCTCCGCCCGGCTGTCGATTTGCCCCTCGTTGCGATCAGGCTATGCCAATATGCTCGGAGCGCAAGCCCGCGTTGTTCGACGCGGGGGGTGGCCATCAGGTGGCCTGCTGGCGCTTTGCGGCTGGGGGTGAAGCGGTTGCCTGACGACGGACTGCTGGAAGTGAGGGATCTGAAAAAATACTTTCCCACCAAGCGCAAGGGAGTTTTCGTCCGAGCAGTGGACGGAGTCAGCTTCAGGTTGAAGCGTGGTGAGGTATTGGGTCTAGTGGGCGAATCGGGGTCCGGCAAGAGCACCACTGCTTATACCATCCTTGGGGTTTACGAACCCACCGCGGGACAGATATTGTTCAAAGGACAAGACATCTCCACCGGATTGGCCCGACGCCCGTTGGCGCTGAAGAAGGAGATCCAGATCGTGTTTCAGGACCCGGGAACTTCTCTGAATCCAAGCCGTACTATCGGCCAGATACTGGGTGTCCCCTTGGCCGTTCACCGTATAGGGACTAGGGCCGAGCGTCAGCAGCGCATTGCCGAGTTGTTGCGACTGGTGGAACTGCCGGTTGATTTCATGTACAAGTACCCACGGGCTATCGGGGGAGGCGAAAGGCAGATGGTGGCCATTGCTAGGGCGCTGGCCACCAACCCGAGTCTGGTCGTTCTAGATGAGCCCACCTCGGCGCTTGATGTTTCAGTGCAAGCTAAGATCATTAACATGCTCATGAAGTTGCAGCGTGAGCTCCACCTCACTTATCTGTTCATTAGTCACGACCTGAGCTTGATGAGGAATGTGGCTACGCGGGTTGCTGTCATGTATCTGGGGAAGATCTGTGAAGAGGCCTCAACACCGGAGCTCTTCGCAAACCCACTTCATCCTTATACGCAGATGCTGCTGTCCTCCATACCGGTGGTCTCGAAGGCAGAGGAGGCTACCAAGCCCAAGAGAATACGCTCTACCGGCGAGATCCCCAGCCCAGTAGATGTCCCTCCCGGATGTGGTTTCCACCCTCGTTGCCCGTTTCGCACGGAGGCGTGTTCGCGTGAGGAGCCTGCTATGCGAGAGGTTGAAGAGGGACATTTCGTGCGGTGTCATCTACTGGGTGCGGGCGTGCCAGGGGACGGCCAGATCCACTAAGGGGGGACGGTGTCGTGGAAGTGCAAGAAGCCATCAGGCGGCGGCGTAGCATACGCAGATACACGGAAGAAAGGGTGACGCACGAACAACTTCAGACCATCTTGGAATCAGCAATTTGGGCTCCTAGCGGAGGCAACATCCAGGCATGGTTGTTTGTGGCTGTCACGGATGAGCGTATGATTCGCGACATCAAAGCCTTCGCACCCGGGATGTTTGGACTCCCTCCTGCTCTCGTGGTGGCCTGCGCCGACCTGGAGCGCGCCAGGGCGCGCGGCGGTCGTTTAGGCGCGGAGGTTCTGACCATCTGTGATCTATCCATGGCGTGTCAAAACATGATGCTTGTGGCTTGCAGCCTCGGGCTGGGTTCGTGCGTGGTGAGGTCGTTCAACCAGACAGCGGTATCTAGGTTGCTGGGCTTGCCGGCGAGTATTAGGCCGGAATTGCTGGTGACTCTGGGGACCCCGGCTCGCATACCTCCCGCACCGCCTCGACGTCCGCTGGAAGAGGTTGTGCACTGGGAGAGGTTTGGGAGCGCTGGTTCACGGGAGGGACGCTGAGGTGGAGACGGCGTTGGACGCAAAGAAAGCCAGGGAGTTGTTGTTTCGCTACCTATGCTATCTGGTGTCCAGCGCAGCCGGGCTGGTTGACGAGCCGGCTTTGTATGGACCCTTCCGTCTGGTGGATGCGGCCGAGCGCGTGATAGACATCATGGGCGAGTTGGGGCTTGGTGATTCCTTTCTCACCGAGCTGCGTGAGTGCATAGTGCGCCACAAGGAGAAGGTTATGACGGATGAGCAAGGTTTCGTTGCATTCTTAGACCAGACTGTCCGAACTCTGGCGGACGAGCTGACGCGGCGCTTCGATTAGCATATGGGGCCTTACGGGCAATCGGGGGAGGGAGCAACTCGGTGCGCAAGCTGGGAGCGCAAGAAGTCGAGGACATTGCCCTGGGAGCGGCTGTACTGGGCACCGGGGGTGGAGGCGATCCGCACATAGGTAAGCTCATGGCCCTGCAAGCCATAGAGGAGTACGGGCGCGTTGACCTCATTGATCTGGATGAGGTTCCTGATGATGCCCTCCTCATGCCTCTGGCCATGATGGGTGCTCCGACGGTTATCGTTGAGAAGATTCCCAACGGGGACGAGTTTCCACGAGTATACCATGCGCTTAGGCAGTTTCTGGGGAAAGAAGTGTACGCCACCATGCCCATCGAGGCCGGCGGGGTCAACTCGATGATACCGGTGGCTTCGGCGGCCCGGCTCGGCATTCCACTTGTGGATGCCGATGGAATGGGTCGTGCCTTCCCGGAGCTTCAGATGGTCACATTTCACCTTGGCGGCATCGGCGCTACGCCCATGGCGATGACAGACGAGAAAGGAAACTTGCTGATCCTGTCGACGGTGAGCAACATGTGGACTGAGCACCTGGCGCGCAGTGCCACCGTGGTCATGGGGGGATCGGCCATGATCGCCATCTACCCCATAACTGGGGCCCAGGCCAAGCAGTGGGGCATACGAGGTAGCGTGAGCAAGGCGGAGGAAATTGGCCGTACTTTACGCCTTTGGAGCAAACAGGAGGGCGCGATCCGAACTCAGGCGGCAACGCTCCAGCGTGACGCCTGGTCTTCCCGACCGGAAGAGTGTGCCAAGGCAGATGGGGCGGGCCCGGGGGACGCGTTGCAGGCGATTCTGCAGTTGACCGGTGGCTACCTGCTGTTCCGCGGCAAGGTGGTGGATGTAGCACGTCGCACCGTGGGCGGGTTTGCCCGCGGGGAGGCCCGCTTGGAGGGGACGGATGAATTTCGCGGGCGGAGCATGTGCATCCAGTTCCAGAACGAAAACCTCATAGCCACCTGCGATGGTGAGGTGCTGGCAACCGTTCCCGATCTAATTACTGTTCTTGATGCTGAGACAGCGCGCCCCATAACCACCGAAGGGCTCCGCTATGGGTGTCGGGCGGTCGTAGTCGGGATCCCTTGTGATCCCAAGTGGAGGACCCCTGCGGGGTTGCGGACAGTGGGGCCGAGGTACTTTGGATACGATGTGGAGTATATCCCCTTGGAGCAGAGAATGGCTGAGAGGAGTCGGTGGTGAGATGGTTTTCCGTCTAGGCATTGACGTAGGTGGGACTAATACTGATGCTGTGGTGCTAGATGAGGAAAATCGCCTGGTGGCCAAAGCCAAAACGCCCACCACTCCTGACGTGACGTCGGGCATCATCCGCGCGCTGGACCAAGTCCTGGCGTCCAGGACAGTGCAACCAGAAAAGATCCGGTATGCCATGTTGGGAACCACGCACTGCACCAATGCGATCGTAGAGCGGAAAAGCCTTACTCCTACCGCAGTGATCCGTATCGGTTGGCCGGCAACGGTGGCGGTCAAGCCCCTGACCGGATGGCCTGAAGAGTTGGTCCGCTTGTGTGGCCGATACGTCTACTTTGTTGCCGGGGGACATGAGTTCGACGGCCGTGAGATCGCCCCTCTCGACGAAAAGGGAGTAGCTCAGGCGTGCAAGGAAATCAAGGGTCGGGTCGGCGCGGTGGCTATTTGCTCTGTGTTCTCGCCTGTGAACCCGGCTCATGAGTTGCGCGCGGCTGAGATCGTGCGGCAAGAGTTGGGAGAGGTACATGTTTCGCTCTCGCACGAGATAGGTAGCATCGGCTTGCTTGAGCGGGAGAACGCGACGGTTTTGAACGGCGCCGTGTGGCGTGTGGCGCGACAGGTAGCAGACGCATTCGAGCGGGCACTGGTGGAGCGAGGTATCCAGGCCCGTACCTACTTTGGTCAGAACGACGGCACCTTAATGTCAGTGGAATACGCGGTTCGGTATCCTATTCTAACAGTGGCCTGCGGGCCCACCAACAGCATCAGGGGAGCCGCGTTCCTTTCCGGGTTTGGGGACGCGGTAGTAGTGGATGTAGGGGGTACTACCACCGACGTCGGAGTGCTGGCGAGGGGCTTCCCCCGGGAGTCCTCGGTAGCTGTCGAAATCGGTGGGGTGAGGACTAATTTCCGCATGCCGGACCTGATCTCGGTCGGTCTGGGTGGTGGCAGCATTGTTCGCCTGCAGCCTGGCCCTGGCAGTAGTCCCACGGTAGGTCCTGACAGTGTTGGGTACCTCCTAGAACAGAAGGCGCTAGTTTTCGGAGGTGAGATTCTGACCGCTACGGATGTTGCGGTTAGACTGGGAATGATTGAGCTGGGGGATTCTTCTCGTGTAGCTTGGCTGGATGCAGCGACGGCGGAGAAGATTCACGGCCGTATAGTAAGCATCATCGAGGATGCTGTGGACAGAGTGAAAACGAGTCCTGACCCAGTACCGGTGGTTGTGGTGGGCGGGGGCAGCGTCCTCATCCCGGACCGGTTGGCGGGGGCTTCTCAGGTCGTGCGGCCTGACCACTATGAGGTAGCCAATGCGTTTGGCGCTGCCATCGCACAGGTGAGTGGGCAGATTGAGCGGATATTTTCCCTTGATCGGATGACCCGCGAGGAGGCTCTAGCGGAGGCAAAGCGCGTAGCGCGGGACGAGGCAGTGAAAGCCGGGGCGGATCCAGCTTGCGTGGAAATAGTGGATGTTGATGACGTACCCCTCGCCTACCTCCCCGGGAACGCGACTCGGATTCGGGTCAAGGCTGCGGGCCCATTGGCCCGCCACACCTCTGGCTGGCGCCGGTAGGTGTTGCGGTGCGAGTAGTTCTTCGTTGTGCTCTGGGTGTGCCCCTACGGTGAGCGTGGTTGAACAGGCTGACTCACCGTCGATGCCTCCCGCCGACCCATCTCTTGACCCCGGCTCGTGGTACAGTATACGGCCACCGCTCGACTGTCAACGATAAAGCCTTGGGCCCTCCACATCCCAGCGCCGCTCCTGTAGCCGGGGCTCTCAGCCAGACCCGGTTGCCCAGAACCAAGCGTAGAGTCAGGGGTTCACCTAGCAGGTTACTGGCACACCCCCGTGGCGCTTAGCCATATGTCCTTCGTGCCGGTGCTGATTTATGAGACGACTTGGTGGTTCCAGCTATCCCGTAGATTGGCAGTGAACGACCCAAGGGAGTAGAAGCGGGGGAGGAGATTAACAGGCTAGCCAACCGGGGTATGACAGAAGCGCTGAAGTGGAAGCTGACATTAAGCTAGACGGTGCCGTCGACCTCGACCTTGTTTTCCGCTGTGGCTTCTCTGTGGGAATCGCGGAGGTGAAGACAGGCAGGGGCGCCCAGCGGAAGCGGCCACTAGAACAGCTGAACTCTGCTTGTGGTCGCGAATACTTGGGGACTTACACCAGGAAGTTCCTGATCATCGATCGTAAATGGGGCCGTTTCCGCCGGGGATCTGAAGCATGCTCCGCGGATGATTTCCAAATCAACATTGACACCCACTCATTTTTGCCACGTACGCTTCTAGCCAGCTGTCGACCTCAGCTACGAACTGCGGAAAAACGTCCAGGGCCTTCTTGTAGTACGCATACACCAGGTCGGTATTCAGGTCTAAATATCCGTGGACCAGGATGTTGCGGAAGCCCCCTAAACTGCGCAGCTCTTGGTAAAGCTCGTCACTGATGACCCTTTTCTCGTGAAGCTTCTCCAAAGTCTGTTCGTATTCATCCACTGATATTTGCAAAGCCCCCGCCAGGATGTGATTGCCTATGTCCAGAATCAACGAGGCGCCTATCTCTAACCCCCGCTCGATCAGCCATGCAGATCCGGGTTCTCGCGGTACTCACTGAGGGAGACGGCCTTCTTTTCGCGCAGCCGGGCGTGCACTTCTAGCAGCTTCCTCAGCCGGGTCCGCACGCTCTCTTGTTTGAGAACCATTGCAGTGCCCTCTCTTTCAGATGCTGATTCTGCACCTTCCTGAGATGAGCGGCGTCCTGATACCTTCGAACGGCATCCACCTCAAACCAATTAAGAACCTCGTCATCCCTGGAGCAGATGAGCCGCCCCTCCGCCACAACCTCGAATTTCAGATGAAGAGGGGCGTGGTTCAGGATCAGCAAATCGAAGCGTTCTGTGCCGAGGATTTCCCGGATCCCCATGAATAGTTCTTGGTATATGTTGCATAAAGCCTCCCCTTGTAATGCCGGATCCAGAAGCACCGCCACATCTACATCCGAACCCTCTTTGACCTCCTCGCGGACATAAGAGCCGAATAGGTATGCCAGCAACACCCGGTCTTGTTTGCTGAAAAAGGGGCACAGCCTACGCACGATTTCGGCGGTACCCAAGCGAGTTCCGGGGAGGATCTTCCCTGACGGACCGCGATAATCCGCAGCTATGCCCACGAACCCCGACTCTCCTTCACCATGTGGTAACTGTTTTCATCACGTATTCTATCTGGTCATCGCGCAATGTCAATCCCCCTTTGGGTCGAAGTTTAAACCTGGCAGACACAAACCCCTCCTTCGCGGGTCGTGCGAGCTTTGGGGCTATCGAAGGAGGGTGCGTGTAGTGGCACCTTGAATCCTGACGGATTCCAGCGTCGCCCCGGGGGCTACAGTAGACGGCTGCAGAAGGGTTCATGCCCGGAGGATGCGCGTGGGGGCAGGTGGGCGACAGTACACAGAGTGCCTTCACCGCGAACCGCCGCCGGACCATCCTGCACCTGGGCAGAGAACTGCGGCTGGGAGCGTATCACGCCTACGAGCTCACCTGGGCAGAACGACCATGAGCGTGGTGTCCCACCGGACGCTCGGAGCAAGAAGGACTGTATGATTCTACCTGGGCGGCAACGGTACCGAGTTCTTCTTTGCCCCTGGGGATACTCGCGATGAGGTGGTTCGCGAAGCGGACAATCGCTCAAAGCTTCAGCTTGATGCTGAGGTGTGAGAGTGGTTTGGCCCTGGCGGGTTCAGTGATACCTTTGCCGCAGGCGAGGAAGACGCCTGTTAACCGGGGTGCTTCGACGGAGTGGGGGCGGCGTAACGCAAAGGGCGATGGGAAGACCTCTTGACGTTCGCGGCTGACCCGGAGGCTATCCTGTCATCGCGAGAGGCCACAGCCCTGGCCGGGGACAGGTCTTCTATCTCTTCGCCGTGGGCCATTTGGGGAGTGCTTGAGTGGGAACTCGTTTTCAGGCGGGGTGCCCTGACTCTCTAGAATGCTCAGCAAAAGCAAAATATGGGGATCGTCCTTCCAGAGCAACGCTCGGCTACCCTCAGTGATCAGGGAAAGTAAGGATCCTTCGAGGAAGTAGAATGAGAAATCTCCATGGATGGAGTATTCTAAGGTCGGACACAGGTGTACGACCGTGCTTTGAGGAGTGTGTGACGTGGGTACAAGTCTAACAAAGCGAAGGGCAGCCTATGCCCTGAAACTCGAGGAGTCCGTCAGGCGCCTGGTTCAGGTGCTGTCAGAACTCCCTGGTGTGCAGAAGGTCATACTCTTTGGCTCCTACCCACGAGGCAAGCGGGATCTGCTCACCGACTTAGACATCCTGGTGATCATGCACACAAAGCTTGGGTTCCTGGAGCGGATCAAGTTTCTATACAGGGTTCTGGGTCTACCTGTGGATGCCGATATCCTGTGCTATACCCCCGAGGAGATTGCGGCTGAAAGGGATCGTCCTTTCCTCCGCGAGATCCTGCGAGGGGGGGTGGTGCTTTATGAGAAGAAATCCACTTGAGGAGGGAAGGCGGTGGCTCGAGCAGGCTCAAGAGGATCTGAAATGGGCCGGCGAACTGGCGCGGTTAGGTGGATACCACATAGCCTGCTTTCTGTCGCAGCAGGTGGCCGAAAAGGCGCTCAAGGGCTTCATTTATGCCCAGGGAGAAGAGGTGGTGCTCGGCCATTCGGTGACCCGGCTTTGTGAGATGGCCAGCTCGTACGCGCCCGAGTTTGCTCCGAGGCTCGCTCGATGGACAATCCTCGACGGATACTATGTGCCCACAAGGTACCCTAATGGCCTTCCAGACAGCATCCCCGCGCGGGTCTATACGGAGGAGGCTGCGCGCGACGCCGTGGAAATGGCCCGGGAGGTTGTCTGCTTCGTGACACAACAGATCGAAGCTTTGGGTGAAGATGAGCCGGACGAGCAACACCGTGGCGGTTAGCCATGGTACTTTGATGCACTTTGGTCGAGCGGCAAAGCAACCGGTCCCTGGCGCCATTCTCACGACATGCCTGCGCGATGGCCTTCGCCCCGGATATTAACTCCAGGACCACCCCGGCATTGAACTGGGCTGTGAACTTCCGCCGGGCAGCGGCGAACGCTGGCATACCCCTGTCGCTCGACGGGCATTTGCCCGTGACAGAGCCTCCAGCACTGGCGCCCGTCGTAAGTACGGGGTGTGACCGCGCGTTGCTGTTGGCAATGGACAAATGCGTACCGCCATCAGGACTTGGGGCGCGGACTCTTTCGGCGCGTGCGATCCTCGTTGCCGATGAGTCTCAGCGACGGAGCAGGATCACCCCCACCACAACGAGGGCGGCTCCGATCCAGCGGTTAGGCGTGGGCGTTTCGCCCAGCAGGATGACTCCCAGCAGGAAGACCACCACGGGGACCACTTGGGAGGCTTCGCCCGCCCGCAAGGCATAGAAGTAGGCCAGGTGCGCAGCACAGACGCTAGCACTCCCCCCCGGCTAAGCACAGCATGGATCTGGTGTCCATAGTTGCCAGCTGAGCGTAGCGGCCGGAAGCACCGTGGCCACGGCGAGGGTGCGGACCACCAGTCCAAGGCCGGACCCACCTTGGCCAGGCCTAGGCCGGCCGGGATAGGGGCAGCTCCGAACAGGGCTGCCGTTATCAGCGCAAAGGCGATGGCGGTCATGGCTTTGATCCTCCTCTCCTGGTCTCTCAACTCACGTCGAACGGCTCATCCCACCTTTCTGCCTGAGCGAACCCTGCGCTGAAGTGTCCCAGGACGGGCCGCTCGCGGGTGAATTTCATGTCCTTCATGGCATTTCCACGCACTCAAACATTTGGCCACCGTCTCCTGCACCAGGTCCACGTGCCTGCACAGGCCGCCTCCTCAGGATAGTTAACCGGATCAGTTCCAAGCCACTGTTGCGCTGATTCGGCCGGTGGAGTGCGCAAAAGCGTGTAGTCGTCCCCTAATTCTGGACAGCCTCAGGCCTGGGATTAGAGAAGCGAACCGCCTGTGCGTGCTCCGTACACCGTTGTTCCTCGACTCCCTTCAGCAGTGCCACGCGCCACTTGGCCTCTCGAATTCCTCAGGGGTGAGATACCGCAAACGCGGAGTGTATCCGTCTTCTCTGGTACACATCTTCGATGAACTCCTCTATCCGCGCCATGGCATCCCAAAAACCCTCATACCGTGCTTAGAGGTGTTCTTCCTCGCGACACTGCGCATCTAGCTTTGACGGGCGGGGGTAAGGACGCTCACCGGCGGTAGGGGTGTATGCCTCCAGGCACGCGCTGGGTCTCCAGGGGAAACCCAGGGGCAGGTTCACGGTGCCAGGGAGGATCGGCATCGAAGGAACCCGCCCGCGATCGGCGAGCGCCGCCCCGGTGATGTCCTTTAGCGCCCGCTGCCGGCGAGACCCGTTGAAGATGAAGTTCTTGTCGTGTGTCCACTCAAGAGACTCTCGGCTTACGACAGGAAGGCCGGCTCCAGACCTGGAAGGTTACAGAGGCTTCTGCATCAGCTACGGCCCTGCGCTGATGAGCGTGGCGGCAAGGGAGGAGTGCCTTGATGCTTGAAGTGTTCCGCCAGGGCTACCCCGACGACTGTTTACGGCCAGCCGTGGACTGGCTGCTGACGCATGCGTCTCCGGCCGTCCGCCTCCGGACGAGGGAGTGGCTCTTGGGCGAGGATCCCCGCGCGGGACCGACAAGCGCGTGCCGACCAGAGCTCTCGAATGACCCGGTCATCGTCGGACTTCTGGAAAAGCAGGCCGATGACGGTTCATGGGGCGGCCCGGGATTCTACGGGCCCCGGCACCGCTCGACCTTCTACGTCTTGAGCGTTCTGGCCGAGATGGGCGCCACCGCCTCCTGCGCGCCTCCGCTTGGTCCGGCCGTGGAAAGGGCGGCGGTGTTCTCCTTCGCCTTCCAGGCGGCCAACGGGGAGTTCTACCAGTACCGTCGGGCCGAGGGGGGCAGGCCCTCCTCCCTCGCTCCAGTCCCCTGCGTGACCATCAGGGCCGCCACTTTTCTGGCTGCCCTGGGGTATGCGGACGACCCCCGCATCGGCCGGGCGGTGGAATATCTCCTGTCAATCCAGAGACCGGACGGAAGCTGGTCCTGCATGGGGCGGGCCATGCCGCGGAGATATGTGAGCGAGAAGGGTTGCCTGGGAACAGCCGCGTGCTTCCTGGCCCTGGCCGAGCAGGTCCCCCATCTTCTCGCGGGGCACCCTTCAACGCATGCGGCGGCCGAATTCACGGAGCGCCTGTACATGAGGAATCCAAGGGGCTTTCATGTGGCCGACACATGGAGGGTACTGCTCTATCCCTACTACCACTTCCCCATGGACCTGGCTGAGACAGGCCGTCTCCTCCTGGCCGTGCTCGGCCCGACGGGAAGGGTCGAGGAGGGCGTGCGATTCTGTCTCGCCAAGCGCCGGCCCGAAGACGGCCTGTGGGGCTCTGACGGGCATCCCCCAAGACCCCCCGTGCCGCCAGGTCGTAAAGGACAGCCGCATCCCTGGGTCACCTTGCGGGTGCTCAGGTTTATCCTGGCCCATATCAGGGCCTGCGGGAGGGGTTGAACACAGCCAAAGTTGCTACACCACCCTCCCGCCGCGGCCTGTCCCTACCTCTCTCTGCCGTACCCCTACACTGGGGACGCCGCGTTGAGCCGGCGGAGAGCGGTACTCGGAGAACTTGGGATCCATTTGAGCCCGCACGGGACCCGCTGGGGTCTGCCCAAGGTCACCGTGCTGTTCTGGTCAATATCGCTGCGGCTTAGTTCCGTGAATGGTGCCCGTGGAGCAAAAGGATGATAAATGGCCGGATGGGCAAGATACACAGGTCACCTTCGCTTGGGAGAAGTGCGGGACCGCTGGCCTGGGGCCTGCCGTCCCCGGGCGTGCTCCAGGAGCAGGGCGTCCGCCCGGCTAAGGCACTCCAGGATAAGGTGCCGCAGATTGACCTACTCCACGGGGCCGGTGTGGACGACACACTGGGCTCACTGACCTGCACGATCTAGGTTATGGCCACTCAGGGCGGCAAGATATCGGATTCCTGCCTGGTGACAACGGTGCGTCGCTGGTCCCCGGGGTCGTTCCGACCCGGATCACGTCGAGCCCGCCGGCCGCGGATCACGGATGTCCGTCACTGGCCCGTCGCGCGAGGTGGTACGGCCAAGCTGAAGGGGAACTCATTGGGAACCTGTGCGCGCGCGGTCTGAACCCCGGGTTTCACAGGCTGGCAAGCCGTGCCGGTCGCCTTCGCCATCTCTCTCGCCCACCAGAGCGCCCGCGACGCCGTGCTTTGCGCCGCCAGTCTCGGTGGCGATGCCGATTCGTTGGCCTAATGGCGGCGCGCTGGTAGCGGGCTTTGCCCCGGATTCGCTGTCGAATGGGTGGAGCGTGCCGCGAGCCACCCCACGGTGTCCGACCCGGCCGAAGATCTCTACGACCTGAGGACGGACTGGGAGCTGCCCGATGCGTTGGATAAGAAGACGCCGGTGAGATTTTCCGGGTATCTCTCGTGTTCGACGGCTGTAGCAAGTTCGAGTGTCTTGATCGCCTAGCCGAGTGGGCAACCGGTCAGGCCAGAGACTGCCGGGGGGCGGTTGGCGGAGAAGCCTGTGTGAACTGTGCCCCTGCCCCTCGGGGGCCCGGCTAGGGCTACCCCTGGGAAGGGTTCCTGCATGTGGAGGGAGAAGCTCGCCGGCGGTGTCTGAAAGCTGAAAGCCCTAGGCCGAGGCCGGGCGCAGGCACCGGGAGGCGAAGCAAGGGGGGGTGACCCTTGACTTTACGCCGAAGCCAAGAGAGGGCGCGAGCCTTGCTCTGCGCGGTGGCCGTGGGCGATGCCCTAGGGCACCTGGGGGAGGGGTTCTGGCCTACCGACGTGGTCCTGACCTACGGCGGGCTAATCGAAGATTTCCCCGCCGAGGCAAGGGAGGAGGGGCCAACAGAGGCCATTAGTGCCGTGCGCTTGCCCGTGCCATTAGGGCTCGACCTGGTTCGCCGGCAGCCGCGGCGCCCGCGGGTCACCGACGATACGGCTTTCACCGTGCTGGTGGCCCGTTCAATCCTCGCTCGAGGCCGGGTCGACGAGGACGACATCGCCGACCGCGTCCTTGCTGAGCCCATCAGGGGGTGGCCTGGCTGGGACGAGTTCCGGCTAGCCTGGAAGCGCGGGGAGCGCCTGCGGCGCACCGGCACCGGTGGAGCGATGAGGGTGGGGCCCGTCGGCATCTTCCGCCGGGTCCGCCCCGGCTGTCTTGAAGAGGACCTTCCTGCCCTGGTGGAAGACGCAACCTCGGCCACCCGCTCGACTCACAACTCCGTATCCTCCGTGGCCGCCAGCGCCGCCCTGGCCGCGGCCTACGCGGTTATGGTCGAAGGCGAGCCGCAGGGCGGTCAGGAGAACAACCGCCGAGACAGCGCTCTCGCCGACGCTGCCGTGCAAGCGGCCATCCAGGCAGCAGAACTCGCGGAGCGAGAGTGGGAGAGACGGGGGGACCCCGACGACCTCTGCCCCTTCGTGTCCCGGCGGCTCCGCTGGGTGTCGAGCACCGTCCGGCGAGGCACATCCATACAGGGCCTGCGCCGCTTGGGGCTTAACCCGGGCTTCCGGGCTTGGGAGGCCGTGCCCGCCGCGTTTGCCATCTTCCTCTCCTGCCAGGATGCCCGGGAGGCCATCCTGTGCGCGGTCAATTTGGGCGGAGACGCCGACTCGGTGGCCTCGATGGCCGGCGCCCTGGCGGCGGCGCTTGCCCCCGAAACCCTGCCCCCGGAGTGGGTCGACCAGGTGCTGCGCGAGAACGGTCTCGAAGATCTCCCGTACCTGGCGCTCGGGCTCCTCGAGCTGAGGACCCGGCCTGCCTAGCACGGGTTCGTGAAGAGCTGCGTCGAGCATGCTGGGCAGATCTGACAGGCCTGACCCTGCGGTATGAACTCCGCAAGGCATGAGCTCTCGAATAGTCGCCCTTCACGCTACCGCGAGCCCCCACGGCCTGCTCGCATGAAGAGAGCGTGATCTCAAAGGCCAGCGTGGTCTCTGTCGACGAAGCCAGGCAGCTTCGGGACGGGTTGGCGTCAGGGATCACCTTGGTGAGCAACAACGGACCGCAGCTTACCAGTAGGCAGTTTGCGAAGTGGGTCAGCCAAAGTCTCTTCAAGCACGTTCGCGGCTGCAGTCATCACCGACAGACCACGGCACGGTTGAGCCGTATCATCAGAGTCCCAAATACAAAGAGCTGTGGCGGACTGACTGCGAGGACTCCGTTGAGGCAGCAACACAGATTGCAGCATACCGGCTGTGGTACGCATGCCATAGATCCCGCCAGGCCCTGAACTACCGGGTGCCGGCGGAGTTGTACGGGCTTGAGCAATCCGGGGATTCTTTACAAAGAACTGCCGCGCGGCTGCCTGCAGCCCCTGCAAGGGGTCGTTGTGAAGGCAGTCCGCTCCCCGTACACCTCGGCATGCCCTGCCGGATACGCCAGAGCGTACGCAGCGAAAGAGCCTCACTCGCTCGCCGGGTCTTGACGCGCTGCACACCACTGGGTAACATGAAGTAGACAGCAAGACGCTAGTCTCACGCAACGGGAGGGATATCGATGAGCAACAATGGGCTGCACGGGCGGCTAGTGCTGGAGCACCTTCGGCGGCTTCACCACCGCAGTACCTGGCAGACGCCGCTCGTGCAATTGGTGGCCGGCGTCTCCGCTGACCACGCCCTCTGGAGGCCACCCGGGGCAGCTAACTCCACCTTCGACTTGGTGTTTCACATGGATTTCTGGACCAGGTGGGCGCTGGAGGTACTGGCCGGACGGACGGGGCCGGAAGCCGGGGAGAGGATGCCCGATTTTCCCCGACTGGCAGGGGTGAGCTCCGATTCCCGGCGGTGGCACCAGCTGGCCGGCCGCTTCCGGGAGGCCCTGGGCCTGCTGGAGCGCGCGTGCCAGCAGCTGTCGGAGGAAGATCTGGCCCGCCCCGAACGGGGCGCAGACCTGCTCCTTGAGGCCGCCGGCCACAACCTGTGGCACGGGGGTCAGGTGATGCTGCTGAGACGGATGTGGGAGCGGTCACGCACATAGCGCCGCGCCGTCTCCCCGCTGTGGGACGCTGTGGGATACCCCAGGGTGGTGGGTCAAACGACAAGAGGAGGTGGGTAGATGAGCTTCTTCCCCCTGGGTGAGGACGGCAGAGTATGGTACGAGATTTACGGCCACGGTCCCCGGCCGGTGCTGTTTCTGCACGGGCTGGGATGTGCGGGCAGCCGGGGCTTCACTCCCGGCCTGGGGTACTTCCCGGGGGAGCACTTCACGTGCGTGGTGCTGGACCTTCCCGGGTTCGGCAGATCCACCGCTCCCCGCTGCTGGGACTACACACTACAGGATCATGCTGCTTGCGTGGAATCGCTGGTGGAGTACTTAGGCATGGAGGAAGTGGACACGGTCGCACACAGCCTCGGGGGAACCCTGGCTGTCGTCCTGCTCGACAGGGGTGCCCTGGGTCTCGGACGGATGGTCCTCATCGAGCCCTTCTTCGCCCACTACCCGGGGAAGCCGTACCGAAAGCTGCGTCGTACTCCGGTCGAACGCGAGGAGGAAGCATTTGGCCAGCTGCTGACCGAGTACCGACGACGTGGCGAGGCAGGGAGCGAAACCGCCCGGATCTACGCGGAGACCCTGAGCCAGTGCACTCCGCACTCCTACTTTGCTACCATGCGGTCGGTGGCCGACCTGGTGGATCGACAGGACCTGCCGGCTCTCTTACAGTCCCGGGCCGCTGACGTCTGCTACCTGGTGGGGGGCGCCAACCTGGAGCAGCGGGCGGCGGAGATGACACGCCTGCGGGATATGGGCATCGAAATCCGGGTCATCGAGGACGCCGGGCACGACATGCTGCACGCCCGACCGGCCGCCGTGTACTCGGTGGTGGTGTCCTACCTGCTGCGGAATCGGCCTCCGGGAGGCCAGTAGCGGACGCCGCGGGGAAGCCGCCGGCCGAAGGAGATCGGCAGAGGGGGGAAAGGGAAGGACGCCGACGTGGAGGGAGCAGGGGTTATCGCCGCGGTGGAGAGCATGGTGGAGGAAGCCTGCCGCTCTCCTGCCAACGAGTACGGCTACGAGATCTGACCCATCATATTCAGCCGGTCCGCGCGTGCGGCAGGCGGCTGGCCGCCAGGTTAGGGGCCGATGCCGAGATCGTGGAATTGGCCTGCCTGCTTCATGACTACGCGGCCATAAGGGACGCGTCCCTACGGTCCCACCACCACCTGCACGGCGCCTCTGAGGCCGAGAGGATCCTGGCCGGGCTGGGCTACCCCTCGGCCAAAATACAGGCGCTCAGGGAATGCATCATCTCGCACCGGGGCAGCGTCCCCGGCGACCGGCACACTCCCGATGTTCCCCTCGGGAGCAGTGGATCCAGCGCACGCGGGGGCCCCGTGGGGCATCCACGACCACAGCGGGCGCACCACCGGCCGCCTGATGGTCTTCGTGCAGGCGGCGTGGATGATATTGAGTTACAGATGAGGGGCGCTGCCACGATTCCCCGCCCCCACCGCCGCTGCCACAAGGTCAGTCCGGCCCACCTTGTCTCTCAGAACGTGCCTGTCAGATGTGGCTGCGGCCTCGGCGGGCCTGCATCCGATGCTACACCACCCAGCAGGCGGCAGCACTCCTACCTCGGGAAGGATCAGTTCGCCTTGACGGTGCTGCCACGCACGTCGCCCTTCAGAGACAAACCGTGAGCTGGCATTCAGGATCTGCTATCTCAAGTCGGAACCCCCACCCGAAGCGGTCCTGTTCCATGACCTTCAGGCGGAGGTGATTGGGACCGGGCTTCAGGCTCGCCCGGAGATGAGCCGGATTCCAGCTCAGCCTGCCCGAATCGGCCTCACCCCAGAAATTGGTCCCCCGGAACAGCTCTCGGTCATTGAGCCACATCGTGCAGCCGTCGCTGAAGCCCAGGGTCATGCGCACCCGACGTGCCTGTAGGGCATGGATGACGGTCCTGGCATAAACGGACTCGCAGCCGGGGCCTTTGGCGTAGTAACGGTTCAGACAGACGACGCCGTCGGGCTCGGCCTCCACGGCCTTCCACCCGCAGGGTTCCACCGTAGCGCTCATCTCCTGGTCATCGGGAAACTTGGGAGAAATCTCCCACCGCCTGATGGGCTCGGTGCCGTCTCTGCCACCATTGACGCCCCGGACGCGGAAGCGGGAAAAATAGCAGGGCTTGTAGCACCATAGTCCGAGGAAGCCGGTGGGTCGCCCGTGCTTCAGCTGGTGGATGCGTAGCACTTCCTCCCCGTCCACCGAGAAGCTCGCCCGGTCGCCCACCGCCCGGACTGTCAGTGTCACCCAGCGATGGTGGGGAACGTGAGCAGGAGCCAAATGGTCGGCCCCGCAGTACACCTGCCAGGTGTTGGAACCCCCGAACACGGGATCGTACTGCACCGCCTCCGCTCCCCGAATGGGAGAGACGTAGCACAGCTCGTAATTGTCTCGGTCCCCACCTCTGAAGGCTATGCCCGCATACCCTAGCCGCTGGGTGAAGCACACGTCCACCGACGCCTCAAGATCACCCAGGTCCAGCTCCCTCACCGTCACCAACCCGGTATCGAGCCATAGCGCCGTGCGCCCCTGGTGCTGCGTCAGCACGCAATGGTCGGGTTCAATGCCACTACGCTCCAGCTGAGAGTCGAGGTCGATCCTCACCTGTCTCGCCTCCCGAACATATGATCGGTATGCACGCGTTCTCCTTCTTCCCGCCGGCGTAATCCTCCTGCTACCGGTCGTTGCACGAGCCGCGGGCAGGACGTGTCCGTACGGAGCCCGAAGCGTAGACAGGTGAGCGAGGCGGTCTGCCAAGGCCGGTGCCGTAGGAGTCAGCCTGCGCTGGCCGCTGATCTGTCTTGCGCTCGTCGGACTCGACCTACGTAGGGCAAAGACCGAGTGCCGCGTGGTCAGGGCACAGGGTGCGGGACTGAACGGCAGTGCTATGAGGGAGACTGGTGACCTGTCGTCAGTCTCCCCATAGGGCCACTGCGACCGACCAGCAGACGGCCTGCACTGTAATCTCGATGAGCCTCTCATGCTGGGCTCAATGAGTTGGCTCTCCTCAAAGCTTCCGGCACTTGCCCTGGGGTGAGTTCAGCGAACGCCGTCAGTTTGTCCACCAGCTCCGCGAGCAATGCGCGCTGGTGCCTGACGTCTCCCCTTTGCCCGAGTGCTCCGTGACCCAGTACCACTGTCTCAAAATCCCAGGCCAGGAGCGTGTCCAAAGAATTCTTCCAGACATGGGGATTACCGAATTTCGGATTGGGATGCATCTCCACATAGAGCAGGTGGCCCGCAAGCACGGCCCGCCCATACAGCCACATCGGACAGCGTATGCCCGGGGAGGTGCATTGTCTTCAGCGAGAACGTCTACGAGATCCACCACGTGCTCCGACCTGAAACCTTGGTCGGGAGGAACGAACTCAACCCGTTTCAGCTCCGCGGGCGTTTCCCTGCGAGTGCTACCTGGACCGCCCGTTCAGCGTTGGATCCCGTTGTAGGCCATACCTGAATCGGTAGTTTCGAGCACACCGCGACGTGGGCGATGGGCCGGGTGGTTCCTCGGGCGATGAAGTCATCAGCTGCGTCATCGAGGGGCGGGCAGACGTCCGGCGCGGCACACCCAATCCTGCACGGCTATACTGCGGGAAGGTTGCAGGATGCGACTGACCTGCTCCGACGGTATTACCCACGGGATGTCCCTTTCCAGAGCAACTTGTACGGGGTGACTCGGGATCCATAGAGGGTTGACCCTTCCGGCTGCCAGCTGGCGTTAGCTTTTCATTTCTCCAGCAGGTGCTGGTCTGGACGGCTTGCCAATCTTGCCACTCCGCGGTTCCTCCTACATTACCCGGCGGATCTGGGCGAGCTGGTAGCGGTCATCTTGACGGGTGCCATTACCTGCTCGACGTTAACGTATGGTGTACCATGTAGACTCCGACCGTTGCCAGTGCATCCCAGAATGGGGACGCTGGTGCTCCCGGCACCACTGAGGCGGCGAGGTCCGCGTTACCGTCCAGAACATGACTCCTGCTGTGGGTCTCACGATCAACGGGTTTCTAAAGAGGATACCTGCTCCCGCATAACGAAGACGGCCTTGCTGCGGGGTCAAACGAAGTTGGGGAAGGGGGACGTTTGGTGATCGAGGCGATCAAGCGCCAGTTTGGGAGCATCTGGTCGGGGTTACGGGATGGGATAAGCAAGTGCAGCGAAGAACTGTGGCGGGACAGAGACAATCCGAGGTCTGCCCCCTCGCGGCTTGTATACCACACCGTGCAGACCGTGGAGTATTATCTTGGGGACACTCGAGACTTCGACTGGAATGCCCGGTTCTCCGTCAACTGGGAGTATGGTAACATCGATGACCTGCCCAGCAGGGAGCAGCTGCTGGCATATATCGACGAGATCGAAGCAGCGGTCCAGCAGCGCCTGCAGAACGCGACTCCGGAACAGCTCGCCGGGCCTGACCCGGGCCCGTGGGGCTTCCAGAGCGCTGCCGAACGATGGCTTTACATGCTCCGGCACAGCCAGCATCATCTGGGTCAGATGGCCCTGGTGCTGCGACGAGCTGGATTGGAGCCGGGCATCTGGCGCTAGGTGGGCTTGGATGGTGACTTGAAGGCTTATTGAACAAGCGGTGACTGCGCTGTCTCAATGCAGTCGCCGCATTCTGTGGTGACCTCGTCTTTTGTGCCGCGTGACCCACAGCTTGGAGATTTGGGTACCGGCAGCGCTCAGATTTCAGCGCCGCTGTCGGCCGAACGTGAGACGGGTCATCATTCTTGGGCCCACGCGTTCTCCGGGCCGGGAGGCCTTGATGCCTCCGCCGAGAGGTGGATGAGTGTGGTGTGTGCCCGGGAGTCGGATCGACGCACGATCCTGCGGTCGATCCGTCGGCCTCTCGCTGCCTGTGGCGTTGGTGCATGTGGCCGCTGGGAGCGGCGGGGCTGATGGCAATGCCCGCCCAGCTGTGAAGGGGCTGGAGTGCGAGTACGTACTGCCCCAACTAGCAGTGGATTTAGGTGCGTAGGCGGGTGGGGGTGCCCACTATGGCCCGCAACACGGAGCGAGTAGGTCGGCGGTCCTCCGCGCAGGGAGGGCGGGGCATGGCGAAGGCGGAGGTCTGGGCAACGCAACAAGCGGTCTGTCTGGCGTTTTGGCCCATGTTGCTGGATGCTCAGGTGCTTTTCTGCAAGATTGGGCTGATTCCGCTCTGGGCTCGGGGTTACATAACCGATCGAGGGCGTTACCGTCATGAGGGATTTCCTGGCTCGCTAAGACACTCGTCGATGGTCCGTCGCGGCAGCTTCGGGCTGCAGTACAGGCAGGACCTGCATCCGTTACCTCCTTTGTGCGCTTCTGGAGGCAGCCTCTCACGAAGATAGCACTCTAACCAGCTTCTCAGCGACGATCCGCTTGGCCCGTTATACGCTACGCCATCCATTCGCCCCGTCACCTCACTATCCAGAACATCCCTCTTGAGATGTGTCTGACAGCGCTGCCAGGATGCACCGTGCACGTGCCTGGAGATGGCCTTCACCGGCCCACGATGATGGTCGGACACCACCAGGGTCCACCCCCTCCAGGCCACGACACGACAACCCTCGTTATGTGACCGTGAGCGCGGTTTTGGGGCTCGTAGGGCTGCGCAGTGACATAGTCACGCCTCAGCGGAGCCGATACCCTCACCCGGCCACACAACGTGCACGCGCGTCCTGCATCCCTACCACGGCGGACGTGGTGGGGTTGAGAGAATTGCCCTGCGTCATGTCTGTTGGCCCCCAGATAGCACTCAAATCAGATGACCAGGTCCCACCACTGGGCCACGTCCCCTCCTGCTCCAGATGGGGGCTACGCTTGGGCACGAGGTTCCCTCCTCCTTGGAGTCGAAGGGCCAGGGCCTCAGCGCTTCCGGAACTCCATCACATAGAACAGCCGCCGGAGGACCCAGGACAGCCGGAAGTCGACGATGTCCGAGAAGGGGACCAGATCCACCGGCGGGCGCTCCAGGTATAGCGTGTTCTGGCGTGCGATGCGACGGTACCAGTCATCGTCACGCTCCCCCTCGGGTATTCCCTCATCGAGAACGAGGATCTTCCCACCGGGCCTGGCGACCCGGACCATCTCGCACAGGGCCCGGCCCTTGCGTCCAAAGGTGTTGATACCCCCTACGTGAAAGACCATATCGAATTCACCGCTGGCGAAGGGCAGAGCTGCGGCGTTGCCCCGCACCAGGTCCACCGGGGTGCGGAGCTCACCTAGCTTCCCCGCCGCATGCCGCAGCATGGCTGGCGAGAGGTCCAGCCCCACCACGTAGCCATCGGGCCCCACGGCCTCGCACAGTCCGGGCAGGTTGCGGCCGGTTCCCACCGAGACTTCCAGGACCCGCATCCCCGGCTTCAGCTCCAGCCTCCGTATCAGCTGGCGTTCGGATTCTGCGGCGTCCAGGCCCAGCCAGCGCATCATGAGGGCCAGGGACCTGTCGTAGCTCGCTGCCAGTTCCTCATACTCCTGCATCCACCTGTCGTCCTGGGGGTTCTCCACGTCGGCGGTAAGCAGCTCCGGCACTCCGTCGGCAACAGGATACGACATCTCGCATTCCACGCAGGAGACGCTGCCGGTGAAGTTAGGGGGTAGGTAAGGTTCACACTTTACTTGCTCAGGAGTCAGGGAGCGATAGTCACCGGGTATCTCCTTCCACGGCAGATCTCTCACCATCAGTCTGCCCAGGCAGGCGGGACAACGAACCACGTCTATCAGCCGAGCCAGGTCTTGCATTAACAGCACCACCCCTTAAGAATGTTTAACTAGCGGCTTACATTTTAGCTCGTTTGGGTTTCAAATGTCAAGGAAATGGTCCGTGTGTGGGTGTAAACTGACGGCAGGCGAACCGTGGTTGGGTGTCTTGCAATCTCCGTGGTAACCTGGGCCAGTCGACGCAGCACGCAGCTTGGCAGGTACGGTCAGGACTCGGCCCATACAAGGCAGGCACTCCAGCCCGGAGCCATGCCGCCAAACTTTGCCGACCACCAGCGTCCCCGACGGAATCGGAAAGTCCGCTCTTTGCGGGGTTTCGTTTTGGCAACCGCCAAGTGGTCACTTGGCGACCAAGCTATGAGGGCATTAGGTAACATCCTGGTGATAACCAATGGAGATGAACCGACGTGGGTCCGGCAAATGGCCATTCTTTCGGTGGGGGAATTACAAGTATGACCGCTGGTACCTTGCATAGAGCTGAGCGGGCGTGAGTTAGTGAAGCGACTGTGGTTTGACAACGCCCGGCCGGGCCTTTGGCGCCTGAAGTGGGTGGTGGCCGAGGTTTTCTGTGGGGTGGGTATGGAGGGATTTTGTGGGGGTAGATGCCGGGCACTGGGGTGCCAGGAGAATGTGCGACCCCGTGCCTGAAGCAGATGGATCCCCGCTTGCCTCAGGAAACAGGACGATGGAATATACGGCTCTAGCCAGGATCCAGACCGGACTTAAGCCATGAAAGCACCCAGGCAGTCGCCTTTAGCCAGTTGTTTCCCTTCCCTCTCCATCACACGTCGTGAGTTCGGTACTATGATCGTGCATGGGGACAGAGCCTGCCTGTTGACAAGAACTGTATCTGGGTGTATACTGTGGCCAACAAGCATAGCCAGAGAGGAGGACTGTAATAATGACCATCAAAGTGCCCATTGCTGAGGCCAAGAGCGATTTTGCCAAGTTGCTCAAGCACGCGCGGCAAGAGGCCGTGATCATCACCCGCCGCGGTAAACCGGACGCGGTGATTCTGGGCTTTGCCGAGTACGAGCGCCTGCGCCGTCTAAAGGCTTACTTGAGCATGGTAGACCTCTCCCGGGAGCTGGAAGAGCTAGGAGTGACCGCCACTGAGCTGTATGAGGCCTCCCGAAGGGAGCTGGAAGAACGCCCATGGTGATAGATGCCAGCGTGGTGCTGAAGGCCTTCTTCCCTGACGAGGAAGGGCGCGCGCAAGCTCAGGCGATCATCCGGACATATGTGCAGGGAGGGGTGGAGCTCATTGCACCTACCTTGCTTCCATACGAGGTGACCAATGCCATGCTCCAGGCGGTGAGGCGAGGTCGCATTGGTCTGAACAAGGCACGAGAGCTCCTGTCGGTATTCCTGGAGTTAGGCATCCCGACGATGGAAGTACCCTGGCAGAGGGCGCTGGAACTGGGTACGACTCATGACCGGTCAGCCTATGATGGCGCCTATCTGGCACTGGCCATGGAGAAAGGGTGCAAGCTGGTGACCGGCGATCGCCGTCTGTATAACGCGGTCAAGGATGATCTGCCTTGGGTGCTGTGGATTGAGGATTACAGCTCGTCTGGGCTTGAATGAACGATTCCGGTCAGCTGCCTTGGCGCAGCATCTCCGGGTACTGGTCCGGTACACGCGGCGATTTCCGTTCGAAAGTCTCTGAAACCTGGTTGAACATCGGCGTTGAGATGAAGCAGCCCCACGGCGATGTTTCTCGGCACGGATGAGGCAGGGTGGCAGCAGGCAGGACGTGCAGTCTGAGTTCTTGCTGACGAGTATCCCAGCGCGGGGGTACCCTGGGGAAGCGGCCGGGGGGAGGTACTGCGGAGACGCACATTGCTACGTTTCAGCAATGCTCCAGAACCGACTGATGGTGGGCTGACTTCGGCTGCTGGGCTTCTTTCCCCACTCGGCATCGGCGGTGCGCGGGGCACAGCAGTGTTGCCGGAGATCCAAGGGTTCTTCTGGCCGGCTCCAGTTCATCAGCAGTCCATGCAGATGCTCGTAGCCGAGGGGAAGCCTTCATCCCAGGAGGATGTAGAGGCACGAGCGAGGTAGATAAATGGATGAGCACTCAGGGCTAGAATCCAGGCCAAGTTAAGATTGTGGATCTGGGGAGGCCAAATGATTGGGTGGGTTTGCTCATATACTCCTGTAGAAATCTTCCATGCCCTCGGTCTGCGTAGCTTTCGCCTTTTTGGCGATCTTCCACCAGCTACCTTTCATCTGCCACCCAATTTTTGTCCTTACTCAAGATCATGCGTGTCCGAGGTCTTGGAAAAGCGCGGTGAAGTTACAGGAATCGTCGTGCTAGCATCCTGCCACGCCCAGGTACACCTTTTCAATGCCCTACGCCACTACGCAGCGAAGCGCGACCGCTTTTTTTGTCACCTCCTGGATTTGCCCCGCGTGGGCGGGGGAGAAATCGGTGGCTCCCGCGTCGATTACTGGGTCTCCTGTCTGTCCCAGTTGATCGAGGAGCTGTGCCAGTTTTACGGTGTACAGTGGAGTCAGGAATCTTTTCTGCAAGCGGTGAAACAACAACAGCAGGTTCGCTGCCTGCTGCGTCAGTTCTACGACTTACAGAGGGAAAGGCCGGGACTGCTACGCGGTGGAGGGGTGCTGGGTCTGGTCAGGTTCGCCTGCCAGAAAGACCCTGCGGAGGTCATCGGGACGCTGGAGGGACTCCTGGGTTTGTTGAGAGAACAAGGTGGCTCCCGTTCCCCTCAGCAGGCGAACTCTCTGTTGCAAAACTTATTGCGGAAAGATACCCCCCAAGGTCCCAGGCTTATGCTGGCGGGAAGCCCCCTGCCTCTTGCTCTGGTGGACCTGGTAGAGGAAATGGGCGGGATCATCGTGGGAGATGAACTGTGCCAGGGCTACCGCTTTTGCTGTCTGGGAACCGATGGGGGGATCAATTCCTTGCATTCTCTGGCCCAAAGCTACCTCCGGCGCGTTCCCTGCTCCCGGATGCTGAGGTTTCCTGAGCGATTTGGCGCCTTGCGAAAACTGGCCAAAGAACGCGGTGCTCAGGGAATCATCTACCACTCCCTGAAGTTTTGTGACTTCTATCACTACGAGCGCGTGCTTTTGCAGCGCGAACTGGCGGAAGAGGTTCCGGTTCTCTTCCTGGAGACCGAGTACAGGCCGGGGGGAATGGAGCAACTACGCACGCGAATCCAGGCCTTCCTGGAGATGATCTGCTGATCAAAAGGGCAAGGTGATCGGCCGGTGGATCTTTATGAATTCATGCGGGGGATGCTTCGCGGGCAGCGTTGGGGAAAGGTTTTGTCGTCTCCCCTGACCTACCAGTTGGTGGAGAAGGCCTTGTTGTTGGCCAGAGGGGGTTTCAGGTGGCGGGCGACCTACCTGATGGGCAGGTTTGCTCTGACGCAGACAAGAAGGGCGTATACCGGGAAAGTTCCGGTTGTCTGGACCAGTGCTTTTTTCCCGGTAGAAATAGTCTGGGGACTGGGGCTTTGTCCGTTTTCTCCCGAGGTTGCCGCGGCGTTCATCACTTCCCTCGGTTTTGTTGACCGGGCCTTGAATCGCGCGGATCAGGACGGATACAGCAGGGATCTCTGTTCCTTTCACCGGTGCATTGCTGGCGCTGCTGCTGATGGGTACCTTCCCGCTCCTGCAGCCCTGGTGGCGAGCACTCACCTGTGCGACGGGGCTCCACTGCTCTTTCAGAACTTGGCGGGACATTACCAGGTGCCCTATCTGTTGCTTGATGTCCCGTACCAATCTACGCCAGAGGCCGAGAGGTACGTGGCCGATCAACTGGCCGGAATCTGGAACCGGTTATCAGAAATTGCGGGGCGCCGCCCGGACCCGAGTTCTCTGGCCAGGGCCATTGATTACAGCAATCAGTTTCGCAGCCACCTCGAGGCGGTGAATGCCTTGCGCTGCCGGGTCCCGGCCCCCATTCAGGGGAGCGAGATGTTGAATTACTTGTATGTGTTCTTTGCCGGCCAGGGGCACGAGGAGGCAGCGGCAGTGTTTGGGTGTCTGGCGAGGGAGCTAGAGGATGCCGCTGGCTGCGAAGACAGAGAACGGTTCCGCCTGCTCTGGCTTCACCTGAAACCTTATCACCGAGGGGAACTGATGCATTTTCTGGAGGAGGCCGGCTGCTCGATAGCATTCGAAGAGATGAGTTATGTATACTGGCCACCCCTCGATCCTGAGAGGCCTTTCCACAGCCTGGCGCGCAAGGTCCTTTCTCACTTTGCCTACAAACCGCTGCAGCGGCGGGTCGCGGTTGTCGACGCCCTGGCTCGCAAGTATCGGGTTGATGGCATTGTCCATTTTTCTCATTGGGGCTGTCGCCAGAGTTGTGGCGGCTCGCTGATTCTGCGAGATGCACTTCAGGAGAAGGGTTGGCCAGTGCTGTTGCTTGATGGCGACTGCCTGGATGAGCGCAACGAGGCTCCGGGCGCCGTGCTCACCAGGGCACAGGCGTTCTTGGAGGTTCTTGAGGGAAGAAAGGCAGCTTGTGGAGGGATGGGCGAACAGTGATCACCGGAGGAATCGATGTTGGTTCTTTGAGCAGTGAGGCGGTGTTGTTGAAGGGTGGAGAGATCTTGTCATATTCCATCATCGATACCGGAGCTGATGCCCGGAAGGCGGCTGAGCAGGTTTACCAAGCTGCTCTTGAAAGGGCGGGGCTTGAGTCCTCCGAGGTGGACGCCGTAGTTGCCACTGGCTACGGGAGATTGGTGGTTCCTTTCGCTGCCAAGCAGGTCACGGAGATTTCCTGCCACGCCCGGGGGGCGTTTTTCCTTTTCCCCGAGGTGCGCACCGTCATTGACATCGGGGGACAGGACAGCAAGGTGATCAGAATTGACGGCCGCGGCAATGTCGTGGACTTCATGATGAACGACAAGTGTGCTGCGGGCACGGGAAGGTTTCTCGAAGTAATCGCCCGCGCCCTGGAGTTGTCGGTGGCAGAACTGGGGATGGAAGCCGAGAAGGCAACACGAGTTGCCGAAATCAGCAGCATGTGCACGGTTTTTGCGGAATCCGAGGTGGTCTCTCTGATCGCCCAGGGCGTCCCCCGGCCAGAGATCGTTCGCGGTCTTCACCAGGCGATTGCCGAAAGGACCGCTGGCCTTGCCCAGAGGCTGGGAGTTGTTCCGCAGGTGGTGATGACGGGGGGTGTGGCCAAGAACTCCGGCGTCGTGGCTGCCCTTTCCCAGAGTTTAGGGGTGAAGGTTTTAGTTCCTCAGGAACCCCAGATCGTTGGTGCTCTGGGGGCTGCGCTGCTTGCTCAGAAGGTGGTACAGTCGTAGCGTAGGGTTTGCTGCGTTTGGTGCTCCTTACTTTACCCATGCCGGCCTTATGCCCGGTCGCTGAATGATCTGGAGTCCAAGGGCAAGGTGAAGGGGGACACGCTGTATGTAAAATGGGACTTCCTTATGCCCAGGAACGCACAGATCGTGTCATCCTGGCGGTGTAAGCGAATGGCCAGCCGGTCCTCTGCGTACCCGCCTCCCGAGGACCTGGAGACGACTTGCCGCCGATGCACCGATCGCCTCTGTCAGGCTCTATGACATCGTTCAGGCCGGCCGGGCTATCTGTGCTGTGTCCTTCTTAGTCTGATGGAGCCGCCCCCCTCGCGCCGAGCGCCCGTGAAATTCCTGCGGGCGTGCGCCAACTTCAGGCGTGCAGCCACCCCTGTGGTGCGATCGCCTGACCCTCGCCGGCGGTGTGTTTGTCCGCAGCAGGGGGCCCACTGCTTCTTGCCGCCGACATCTTGCCGAATGTCCCGCCGCACCGCCACCTGGCCGCGAAAAGCTTCGGGCTCCTGGTCAGGAGCCCACTCGGGCGCCCTCAGATCACTTCTTCTCAGCAGAGGAAAACCGATGCGAGGTACAGAATGCTCCGGCGTGGGCGCATGGCCCTCGGGCCTGCGGGCTGGGCTAGCAGGGTTGTGAGTTCGCGAAAGAGGGGGGATGTTGGTTGGCCGGGACCATAGAGACCCTGGTTGAGGCCATCGTTGGGATGCGGGAGAAGGAGGCCCTGGAGAACGCTCAGGCACTGTTGGATGCCGGTGTGGATCCGCTCCAGCTGATCGAGGCCTCCCGGCGAGCTGTGGAGGAGATTGGGGAACGGTTTGAGAAGGGAGAGTACTTTCTTCCCGAACTCATGCTGGCAGGGGAGATGGTGAAGCGCATATCCGAGATGGTTAAGGATCGGATTACCAGCGAGTCACCGGAAAAACGTCTGGGGAAGGTGGTCATTGGTACGGTCAAGGGGGACATCCACGACATCGGCAAGAACATCGTTTCCTTCCTCCTCGATGCTAACGGATTCGAGGTAGTTGACCTGGGGGTGGACGTGCCGGCGGAACGGTTTGTGGAAGCGGTCAGGGAGTTGGAGCCTCAGGTGGTTGGCATGAGCTGCCTGCTGACTCTGGCCTATGAGCCGATGAAGGAGACCGTACGGGCGTTGGAGGAGGCTGGCCTGAGGGAGCGCGTCAAGATCATGATCGGTGGGGCGGCGACCGACGACAGGATCAGGGCCTACACGGGAGCAGATGCGTGGGGTAAAGATGCGGCGGCAGCGGTTTCCCTGGCCCGGGGCTGGGTAGGGGGGTGAACGTAAATGGTTGCTGAAGGGCGGCGCGAGCTATCGGCTGATGAGAAGTATGAGGAGCGGTTCAAGGCGTGGATGTCGCCTGCCAACGTGCAGTTCGCCAGTGCTGAGGCAGAGAAGGCTTACAAGGAACGCGTACAGCTCATCAAGGATGCGGTGGAGCTGAAGAAACCACGGCGCATTCCCGTGTGTCCGAATATCGGGTTCTTCCCCGCCAACTACGCGGGCATCACGGCGCAGGAGGCTATGTACGATTACCAGAAGCTCGGCATGGCTTGGAAGAAATACCATGAGGACTTTCAGCCCGATTGTCTGGCCAGCTGCCTGCTGGCAACACCGGGCAGGGTCTTCGACATACTCGATTACCGGCTGTACCGGTGGCCAGGGCACGGGACGCCACCCAACACCCCTTACCAGTGCGTGGAAGGGGAGTACATGCTAGAAGATGAGTACGATGCGCTGATCCGGGACCCCTCTGCTTACTGGATGCGTTGTTACCTCCCGCGGGTCTTTGGGGCCCTGGAGGGGTGGAAGAACCTGGCGCCGTTGACCGATCTGGTCGAGATGGCCTTCGCAGGGGCCTTCATGGTACCCATCGGCATGCCGGAGGTTCAGCGGTCATTTGAGGCGTTGCTGGAGGCCGGGCGGGCAGCGGTGGAGTGGATACAGGCAGCCGGTGCCATCGACGCTGAGGTGATGGGCACGTACGGTGTGCCCTCCTTAATCGGCGGGTTCAGCAAGGCCCCCTTTGATACCCTGGGTGATACCCTGAGGGGAACGAAGGGCATCATGCTGGATGTGTACCGGCGGCCCGGAAAGCTGCTGAAGGCCATGGAAAAACTGGTCCCCATCATGGTGGAGATGGGCGTGCGGACGGCTACGATGGCCGGGCATCCCATGGTATTCATCCCTCTCCACAAAGGAGCCGACGGATTCCTCTCTCGGAACGACTTCGCCAAGTTCTACTGGCCAACCCTCAAGGAGGTGCTACTCGGGCTCACTGCTGAGGGGCTGGTGCCTTTGGTGTTCGTTGAGGGCAGCTACAACCAGCGCCTGGATTTCCTGGCCGACCCCGATCTGCCCCAGGGCAGGATAGTCTGGATGTTCGACCAAACCGACATGGTTAAGGTCAAGGAGGTCCTGGGTGGGGGCGCGTGCTTCGCCGGCAACGTACCCGTCGCCTTGCTGAAGGCGGGAACTCCCTCCGAGGTGCACGCTTACGTGAGAGATCTCATCGAGAAAGTCGGGCAGGACGGTGGCTTCATCCTGACGACCGGCGGGGTGGTGGATGAGGCCGAGCCCGACAACTTCCGGGCGATGATAGAAGCAGGGAAGGAATACGGTGCGTAGCGCTGAGCGTTCCTGAGCGCCCTGAGGACGGCTCTGCTGTTGACTGCGGTGGTGTGTGGCTGTTCCTCGGGGCGTCTCTGTGTCGCCCACCGTCCCGAGGGGTGGGAGGAGGGGAATGGGCGTGCCAGTCGAGCCAAAGGCGGCAGAATGGGTGTTTCTTCGTTAAGCTGGGATGGACGGATCCATACCAGCAGCGAAGCGGCAACGGGCGTTTTGCGGGAGGAGGCGGAAGCTGTAACCGCGAGTCGGGCGGGACCACGGATCGGGGGTCGACTGCTCCGACGCAACACCGGGATGTCGGTCGGGAAAGAGCGCAGGTGTGAATGGCGGAAAGAGGTGGATTAACCCCCAGGGTGTAGCACCCGATGTGGCCCGTGACGGTGACCTTCAAGCGCCGCAGCAGGTACAATACCCCGCGGTGAGGACATCCAGGACACGGCACCGGCGGGCGCGGCGGCAGGCCCGCCTCCGGCGCGGGTTCTTCGTGGTGGGTGGTGCTGCTCAGGGCCGACCTGAGCCTCGGGGCTGAGAGCTCCCCACACCGGGGGAGGAGGTCCCTGCCGGTAACCCGAAACCGCGCGCGCAGCTCGTTATCGATGAAGGGATCTAGCTCCTCCACTACCACCAGGCGGGATACCGTTGAAGCGAAACGTTTGACCAGGTCCAGGGGAATCGGTCAGGACGTGCCTAGCTTCAGCACGGGTGCCTCGGGAAACGCTTCTTCCACGTACTGGTAGGCGATCCCCGAGGTGACGAACCCGGTGTGCCCGCGCCCCTCCTCGATGCGGTTGACGGGGTGGATGCCGCAATGCCCGTCTCCTCGGGGGCTATTCGGTTGGCGGCCTCTTGACAGCATGATCTGGGTGTACACCGTGGCCTGCAAAAGTGACCATTAAGGTTTCCATTGCTGAGGCCAAGAGCGATTTTGCCAAGTTACTCAAGTACGCGCGGGAGGAGCCTGTGATCATCACTCGGCGCGGTAACCCCGACGCTGTGCAGCGCCTGCGTCGCCTGAAGGCTCATTTGAGCATGGTGCAGCTGTCCCGGGAGCTGGAACAGACAGGAGTGACGGTCACTGAGCTGTATGAGGACTCCCGAAGGGAGCTAGAGGGACGCCCATGGTGATAGATGCCAGCCCGGTGGAACCGAAGGATCAATGACACTGTCCGAATGATAAAGAACTGTGTTTTCCTGTTAGTTCAGTAATGAAGGAGGAGTGGAAATGGCCCAAGTGCTCGGCGGCTGGCTGGTTGTGGGTCTGGTGTATTTGCTCGGGTACTCGGTGTTGACCCAGCTTCTTTTCCGACCGATGGCATCATGGGCGGTGCCCCCCGCGGCAGTTGCTGCGATACTGATCGTGGTGCCGTACGTTGCCGGTGGCCTTTACTGTAGGCTGCTGCAGGCACGCATGGCTCGCATCCCCGGGTCTGCACTCCTGGTCGGAGTCGTGCCAGCACTGGCCGAAAAACTACTCGGTCTGGCGATTGTCTGGCGGGTGTGGGCCATTGGGGCAGAGGGCATACCCGGACAATCCTTCTGGGACTTCTTGGCTACCGGCGTGCCCGAGATCGCCTGGTTCACCCCCGTGTACTGGGCCGTGGGCCTGGTGGTGAGCCCGATCGTGTTAGTACTGGTAGCCTCCCCGCCTTCTTGCCCGTTGCGCCTTCGACTCGAATCTCGATCATGACTTCCTGGTACGCCACCCGAAGTGCTCGAGGAGATGGTAGAAAGGACTGAGGAACCCAATGTTACATGTCTAGGGTGGGGGTTGGACTGAAGACATGGGATCAGACACGGACGTGCTGAGGGAAACGCTGCTCGATCACCTGAAGGTGATGCATCGGCGTGCCAGCTTCCAGGTTGGAGTGGTTGCCCTCCTGGAGGGACTGACTGGCGATGACGCCGGCTGGGTTCCTCCAGGCGGAGTCCACTCGATCCGCGATCTGGTCTACCACATGCGCTACTGGACCAGCTGGGTGGTGGACGTGGTGAGTGGCCGGTGCAGCCCGTTACCTCCCCAGCCCGCGCGGGACTGGCCGGACATGCTGGGATCGGACGCTGATGAGGTGGAGTGGGAATCCCTGCTTGGCGGATTGCTGTCCGCCCTATCTGAGCTCGAGGAAGCGGTGGAGAGGGCGCCCGAGGACCGGCTGTGCAGTCCGGACAGAGGAGCTGCGCTGGTCCTGGCGTTGACCGCCCATAATCTGTATCACGCCGGGCAGGTGGCCATGATCCGGCGACTGCTGGGCAAGGCGGTCCAGTATCCTCACGGGGACTGATCCCCGGCTGCGCTCCTCACCACGCATTGTGGTGGGGATGCAGTGCCGGGACAAAGGCCCACCCCCGGCGGCGCGACGGGTAGCTCGCTACCCCAGCACACGTTGGTCTTTACTTCCCTCCTCGGTTCGGTTCTGCTTCTCACCCCCCTCCCTTCAACCCGGGTGGCGACGCTGGTTGCGGATCATCCACTGGTGCCCGATTTCGTAGCCGGCGGCCAGGGCCTTCAGATTGGGCTCGAGGTTTCTTTTCGCCACGGCCCGCAATGCGTCCGCGCACGCCTGGGCCGACACAGCGCAGAAGGCGGCAGCAGCCCCCAGGACCACCGTGTTGGCCACCCTTGGCTCTCCGAGGTCCCGCGCGATCCGGGCGGCATCAATCACGTAAGTGGTCGCCCTGTCCCGGATGCGCTCCAGAACGTCGTCCGGGTATGCGAACTCTCCGAGGCTGACCGGCGCCGGGGGAATCCGGCGCATGTTCACTATGGCCGACCCACCTGGTTTCACGTAGTGGACGTACCGCAAGGCCTCCAGACTTTCGAAGCCAATGAGCAGGTCGGCTTCACCCGGTGCCAGCACGGGGGCAAACACCCTTTGTCCCGCCCGGACGCAGCACATTACGGAGCCGCCGCGCTGGGCCATGCCGTGCACCTCCGACTGTTTCACGTCGTAGCCGCTCAGCAGCAGGGACTGGGCCAGCACCTTGGCCGCGAACAGGACTCCCTGGCCGCCGACGCCCACGAGAACGCAGTTCACCACTGTGCATCACCCGCCTTCATGGCCTCGGATCCACATACCTGGACGCACAGGCCACAGCCGTTGCAGAGTTCCTCGTCCACCACCGCCACATCGTCCCTGAACCCTAGAGCGGGACAGCCCAGTCGCAGGCACGCCCGGCAACCGGTGCACCGATGGTGGTCGACCTCCACGGGAGGCCTGCGTTCGGTGCCCCTGAGGAGCACACACGGCCTCCTCGCCACGACCACTGCCGGTTCCGCACACTCCAGCATGTCCTCCAGGGCTTCGCGAGTGGCGTCGAGATCGTAGGGGTCGACCACCACTACCTGGCGCACTCCCAGGGCCGAGACCACCTCCTCAATGGCCACCCTAGGGGCCGGTCGGCCTTTGGCGTCGAGTCCTGATCCCGGGTGTCCCTGGTGTCCGGTCATGGCGGTGGTGCCGTTGTCCAGGACCACCAGCTTCAGGGCCGCCTGGTTGTACGTGGAGTTGAGCACTGCGGTCATCCCGGAGTGCAGGAAGGTGGAATCACCTATCACCGCCACCACCCGGCGGGCGAGCTGGGGATCCAGCACCTGGACCATTCCGTGGGCGTGGCCTATTCCCGCTCCCATGCAGGTGCAGGAGTGGATGGCGGAAAGAGGTGGGTTGACCCCCAGGGTGTAGCACCCGATGTCGCCCATGACGGTGGCCTTCAGGCGCCGCAGCAAGTACAACACTCCGCGGTGAGGACATCCGGGACAGAGCACCGGTGGCCGCGGCGGCAGGCCTTGCACCGGCTGGGGCACCTGCTGGACGGTGCCGCCCAGGGTCGACCGGAGCGTCTGGGCGGAAAGCTCTCCGCACCAGGGGAGGAGGTCCTTGCCGGTGACCCGGAATCCTGCCGCGCGGAGCTCGGTATCGATGAACGGGTCGAGCTCCTCCACTACCACCAGGCGGGAGACGCATGAAGCGAACCGTCGGATCAGCTCCAGCGGGAGGAGCCAGGACATGCCCAGCTTCAGCACTGGCGCCTCGGGGAACGCTTCCCTGACGTACTGGTAGGCGATCCCCGCGGTGATGAACCCGGTGTCCCCGCGTCCCTCCTCGATGCGGTTGATCGGGGTGGACTCGGCGTACGCCCGCAGTCGGTGTAACCGTTCTTCGACCACCACGTGGCGCCTGCGGGCATGGGCCGGGACCATCACCGTCTCCTCCGGCTTCAGATCCAGGGAGAACCGCGACTGATTCGGCTGGTGGCGGGTTCCGGTGGTAACCACCGTCCTGGTATGGGATATTCTGGTGGTGGTCCTGACCAGGACCGGCGTGGAGAACTGTTCGCTGATCTCGAAGGCCAGCCTGGTGAACTGCAGGCACTCCGCGCTGTCTGATGGCTCGAGCAAAGGGATCTTGGCGAACCTGGCATAGTTGCGGTTATCCTGTTCGTTCTGCGAGCTCCACGCCCCGGGGTCGTCCGCCGATACTATCACCAGGCCTCCTCGGAGTCCCAGGTACGCCCCGCTCAGCAGTGGGTCGGCGGCCACGTTGACTCCCACGTGCTTCATGCACGCCATGGCCCTGGCCCCGGCGAGGGAAGCGCCAATGGCCACCTCCAAGGCCACCTTCTCATTGGGTGCCCACTCCACGCAGATCTCGTCGTAACTGGCGGCCTGTTCGATGATTTCGGTGCTTGGGGTACCGGGGTACCCGGTCACGAGAGAGACGCCCGCCTCGTAGGCACCCCTGGCTATTGCCTCGTTGCCTGTCAGAAGCAGCTTGGTCATTGCTTCAACTCCTTCCCGCAAGCCTCGGCCCTCTGTTGCCATATGTTTTCAGGGCGGTGGCGCGGCCACCTGGTCCCGTAGTCCAGCCAGAAGTTCCTTGCCGGCTGGGAACTGCCCACCCACTAAATTTCAGCTGGAGGGTGCGACGGGTCGATGCCGCTGGGATCATCGCTGGAGAGCCGGTGGGCAGGCGCCGCAATGCATCCGGCCCCGCGATCTGCTCCTCCAGCACCGACTGCGGAGGGGGCTGACCTTGTGGACGTGCGCATGCTACCCTCCTCGCGCAGGGTGGTGTGATGGGCGCATCGGTCTACATATCCTGGGCTCACGCCTCCTCGCTCCCGTAATTGCCCCTGCCCTCTCCCAGTATCAGCCGGTGGATGTCCTGCCGAACTTTCTCCAGAGCGGCCATATCCTTCTTCCGCCGCAATGCCAGCAACCGCATGACCGCGGGTACGATCATGTCCTCATCCACCAGCTCGGCCCGTACTGCCACTTCAGCGGCATAAAGCAGATCGACGAAACATTCCTCAAATCCTGCCCGCAACGGCCCGCTCAGGATCTCTTGCACCTCTTGCCGCGTGACAGAACGCCATCGTTCGTCCTCCCCCGCCAGAAAGTGCTCCATCCTCGCCCAGTCTTCTGAGGAGATTTCTACATGGCAAGCAGCAGCACATTCCTCAAGGTGGGCGGGGGAAGAGGTCCCGCTCAGGGCGCAGACCGTACCAGGCTGCGCCAGTACCCAGGCCATCGCCAGCTGTGGTACAGTGACCCCGTAGGATGCCGCCAGATTGGCCATGTGCTGTCGCACGCGCCGGGCCGACGCTGCAGTCCCCCGCCGGAACAGGGGATCGAAACCGCGGATGTCTCCTTCCTCTAGCCGGGTCGATTTCGGGTCGATGCCGGCCAGGATGCCGCGCCCCACCGGGCTGTAGGCTATCACGGGGACATTGTTCTGTCTGCAGTTGGGAAGGATGCTGCGAAGTGCGTGGCGGGCCACCGGGCTCAGCTCGGCCATCAGCGCGGCTGGACGGGCGGCCAGGTATTCAGAAAGCGCCGAAGGGGGCGCGTGACTGACACCCCAGCCCCTTATCTTGCCCTCCTGCTGCAAATCACGAAACGTTGCCACCACCTCCTCCACCACCAATGGGGAGCTGTGGAAGTGGAGGAAGTAGAGGTCTATGCAGTCACCACCCAGGAGGCGTAGGCTCCGCTCGCACGAGTTGCGGATCTGCCGCGTCGGGTTCTCCCCCAGGAACGGCGGCGTCTTGGTGGCAACCACGACTTCCCGGCGGAAAGGCCGCAGGGCCTGCCCCAGCACCTCCTCCGCTGGTCCGTAAGCCGGTGCAGTGTCGAAATAGTTGATGCCAAGCTCAAAAGCCCGCTGCACCAGCCTCACGTAATCTTCCGGATCCCGCTTCCCGTACACGCCCGCCAGGGCATAGGTTCCCAGACCCACTTCGGAAACCGTCCGATTGATCGCAGGAATTGACCGGTACCGCATAGCTATCAGCTCCTGACCGCTCTCTCCTTCTTTCAGCCCCTCCTGCTCTCCTCCCTGACCGGGGAGCGAACAGTCGGGTCACCACGGGCCAGCTCTGGCCGCCATCTCGATGCTACCGGACGATATTGTCGGCTCTCCCGTAAAAGCAAGCCCGGAGGGAAGGTTTCGCATCTGTACGCGGCCGCGATGAAGTCTCCTCCACTGCATCCCTTGCGGTCCTGAGAAACCCAGAGGACCATTTGACGCAGTTGCCTGTGCTTGCCGGCTTGCGTGCCGGGCGGAAGAGCAGGATATCTCCACCAGGTGAAGAAAAGCCAGGTAGGCCATTGTCATACACGGGTTTTCGCTAGCTTTTAGTGGCCGGCGTCGAAGAGTGGTTCTCATGGAAATGGCGCCCTGGGCTTGATGGGCGGACGTGCGGAGTAAGTGGAGCGACGATAACCAATCGAAGGGCAGCGAACGTGCAGTGACGCAGATGAAAGGGTGGTTGACCGGCTGCGGGTGCCACAACAGCCAGCTGAGGAGGCTCTTGACCGCGGCCACCTCAGTGGTTGGACCGGCTACTTTCCCGGCCGCGCTGTACGACGTTCGCGGCATACGTCAGACGGTACCCATGTGGTTTACGTGATTAATGATCAGGAGGATCGACTGAAGGTATGGAGTTGCTGAGAACTTTCAAGCGCGCGACGAAGACGCTGGTGGCGGTGGAGAAAGCTGTGGAGACGTGGGATTTCAGGTCGTTTGAGCGGAGTAAGTTCGCTTTGGCCGAACAGATGAAAAGGCTGGACGGTTGGGAAGATCATGTGGCCCGGATGGACGCGCAACTGCAGCAACAGCAGGCATTTCTGGAATCTGAGGTCTATCGGCAGGAGCTGGAGGCAGCGTTGCGGGACAGCGGGCTCCCCCTGGAAGGGGAGTTCCCGGACTATCGCATCCCTCCTTTCGAGCTGAAGATCGCCTGCGAGGAGAAAGTGGTCCGATTGCGCATGGGGCGAAAGGTCGAGTCTACGGGCATGTTTGAGCCGACGGCGCTGGCCCGGTGGCTGAGGAAACGATACGATTCGGTTGTGAGGCGTTCTTTCCCCGCCCGTCGGTTCTTCCGCAATCTCCTTGCTGCATACCGGTTGGCCAATCGCCTGACCTTCGGCGCCGGCTCCGGATCGAAGGTCCTGTGGGGGAAAGCCGTTTCCCTACAACTCATTTACGACCTCCTCACGGTGCGAGCCGAGACCCGGGGCGAGTACCCGGTGACGTACTTCGTCTACGACCTGGCGCGCCTGCGCGCTACCGGACTGACGTATGACGCATACACCCTTGAGTTCGGGTTCACCAGGAGCGCCAGGCGCAGTTTCCTCATACCAGATCTGTCCACCGGACGGGAGGAGCGTTTCAGCACCCTGACCATCCACCGGAAGTAATGGTTTCACCGGTTGCGGCAGGGGCCGGGTGCCCGCAAATCGTTTCCAGGTCGGGTGTCCCTTCGGGCAGGAGGCCTGCGGGCGGTGGAAAGGGGGGGGGGAACCCCGGGGTCAAAGGTGGGATCCGGTGGTGGGGCCGAGATACGGATCAAATACCCTGGACCACCCGCCAAGCTGCAGTGGCCACGGTTGGGGTAATGCTTCATGGTCACCGCCCACCGTTTCTGGGGCCCGGCAGTGTGCCCATCGGCCGCAAGGACGGGGCTTTCCTGGTAGTGACAGGAGGGGTGTTGCTCGACAAAGCGAGTTCTTCCGAATTGGCCCTCCTGCCCGCGGGAACCGGAGGACCTCCGTAGCGGGTGGGGTCTGGATTTCGCCAGGGGCAGCCAACTAGCATACTGGGAGGGTGTGGGATGGGCGTAGTTTCGCACAATCTGGCTTTGCTGCGCCGGGGGCAGCCGCCCGAGGATGCAAGGTGGCTCCAGGCGATGACTGCCGGGCGCCAATGGTGGCTTGATCACTTCTGCGAACATTACCTGGACAATTACATCCGGCAGGGAGGAAGCAAGGTCAAGGTTCTGGTGGGTGGAGAGGGTAGCGGCAAGACTCACCTCCTGCGCTGTGTAGCGGCGGAGGCTATGGCACGCAGCTACACGGTGGTGTTCCTGGATCTGCGTGAAGTGACCTGGCGGCTGTCCAACATCGTGGAATTCTACAAGGCCGTGGCTGCCGGTGTCGACCGGGAAAAACTGATACGCGGGTTGTGCAAACGAGTAGCCGGGGAGCTAGGATACACCCCCGAGGAGTACGACGGATCGGGCAGTATTTTCAACCTGCTGGTGGAAAGGGAGGGCCTGCCGCCCAACATCGCCGCGAAGGAGCTGCGCAAGGCGGCGGTGCGGGCCTTCAGCCACAGTGACCTGAGTTTGCCCTTTTCCACTCTCGCCTACACCCTGGTGTCCGCGCGCATGGGTCAGGAACCGCGACCCACTCTAGAGGATGCCTGCTGGAAGTGGCTGCTGGGGGAAAAACTCGAGCCGGCGGAAAAGCGCAGCAGTCGCCTGTACGAACGGCTGATCAAGGCCAACGCTCGGGTGTGGCTTTATGGCTTGATCCGCCTGCTGCGGTTGTCGGGGGAAAGTGGAGTGGTGGTAATCATCGACAACATGGAAGTGATGCTCGAGCGCTCTCCGGAAACAGGTCGTTTCCTCTACCCACCGACTGCGGCCAAGGACACTCATGAACTCATCCGTCAGCTGATCGATGATGTGGAGATCCTTGAACATTTCCTGCTCTTGCTCAGCGGGCGTCGCGAGCTGCTCACCCACGAGCATCGCGGGTTCAGGAGCTACGAGGCACTTTGGATGCGCCTGCGGAGCGGCCTGGCCCCCGCACCACAGTTCAACCCGTGGGCCGATGTGGTGGACGTGGACCGGCACCTGGAGGCGGCGGGCGGCGAGGATCTGGCGAAGCAGGTGGGCGAGCGACTGCGCAGGTGGCTGGAGGAAGTGGGCACCCGGCGGCGTTTTCGTCCCAACATCCAGCTGGATACCGCCAGCCCGCTGCGTCGGACGGTTATGGAGACTGCCCTGATGACCGAGTACGACGAAGGGGAGGTGGGAGAGTGAGTATGCAGTATGACGAGGCGCGAATGCATGCCGTACGCATCGTAGAATCGTTGCGGTCTGGCGTTCCCACCCGCCTTTGCACCCGTGAAATGCCGGATGTGCGTCCGGAGCTGGTCAGCACAATCCGGAACGACCTGGAGGCCTTCGCGCGAGGCCAGGTGCCGGTGGGGCGGCTGGTGTGGGGAGAGTATGGGCAGGGGAAGTCGCACCTTCTCACCACCGCCGAGCACATGGCCTTGGACATGGGATTTTGCGTGAGCTTCGTTTCCCTGAGTCGGGAAGTATCCCTGCACAGCCTGTTTCATTTCTACCGGCGGGTAGCCCCGGTGCTGCGGACCGCCCATTCTAAGGTTCCCGGGCTCCAGTGGCAGCTGGCGAGGCGGAAAGCTTCCGATCTTGCTTCCAGTCCGATTGTGGATCCTGAACGGTACGGTCACCGCCGCCCGGCGGTGGCGCTGGAACTCCTTCTCACCTGCGGGGGAGACGAGGAGAGTTACTACAACCTGTACAACGACTTGATGGGCTACCGCCTGCCGGCGGGGGAGATGCGACACATCGCGCGACGGGTGGGAATGGAGCACCTGCTGCGAGGGCTGCCGCGCTTCAAGCACGAACACGCTCAGGCCTACTTCGGCGTGCTGGCGGATGTGGTGTGCTGGTGTGGTTACAAGGGTTGGGTGATCTTGATTGACGAGGTGGAGTTGATTGCCAGGCTCGGCAGAGTGAGCAGGCTTAAGGCATACCGCAATTTGCACTGGTTGTTGAACTGGGATGATGAGATGCCCTACCCCATCTACGTGTTGGGGGCTGCTGCCACCAGCCTGCAGGACATCTGGTACGCGAACGGTAAGGGCGCGGGCCGCCGCGTACCGGACCAGGTGGGAATTCCGCAGCTGGCGCAACTGCGCATGGGTCGTCAGGCGGCGGCACAGATGCGGGAGTTCTTTGAATTCGCCGTGAGTGACCACAACCCCACCATCGGGCCGGTGTCGCGGGAGGCGGTGTTACCGCTGCTGAAACGCCTGGTGGAGCTGCATGCCCAGGCGCACGCATGGGCTCCGCCCACATCGGAGGAATGGTTGCGCCAGGTGACCGCTGCGTTGCCCGACGACACCAAGCTGCGCACCTACATTCGCTACCTGCTCGAGGTTTTGGATCAGCTGCGGCTGACCGGCAAGATCCCGGAGCTTGCGGTAGAACCGATCTCTGAACCGTTGGCAGACCTGGATGAACCGGCTAGCCGCTAGCGGAGTTATCCGGGCAAGCGATGGCTGGCGTGCCTCCTAGCAATGTGCCCGGTAACAAGCCGAGAGGTCCGATGTTCTGGAACCGATGTCTGTTTGCCGGCAGGCTGATTTGGCAGGGGGATGCAACTTTGCTGGACCTGTCCAACATCGAGATGGCTAAGGCCTTGGGGGCAGATGAAGCAAATCACGGTGTCATGGCGGGGCGGGTATTGGGGCTGCTGTTGTTCGGCAGGGAAAGGGCACTGGCTCGCTTGCTTCCCACTCACGAGGCGGCCTTCCAGGTGCTGGCGGGGACTGGAGTTGAAGCGAACGAGTTCCTCTGATGGCCACTGCTGCGGCTGATGAAGGAGATAATGGCTCGGTTTCGCGCCCGCAACCGCGAGCAGGAGGTATAGGTGGGCCTCCTGCGTATCGGGGTGCCAGACTGTTCCGATTGAGCTTTTCGCGAAGGACGTGCCAATGGATTGATTCACCGAGTACAATCGCCTGGGAGCGGCACACGTGCAATGGCATCTGGATGGTGTCGAGATCTCCAATCCGGGCGGATTTCCCGCAGGGGTTAGCCCACGCAACCTGCCGGTGACGCCCCCCGCGCCCTCCCAATCCTCGGTTGGCCGATGCTTTCAAGCGAGCCGGTGTAGTGGAGCGCGCCGGACGCGGTATTGATATCATCTTCAAAGAGCAGTTGCGTAACGGGCGTCCGGCTCCTTCCTACGAACGGAGAATCTGCGTGCGCGCGACAGCGGGGGCTTCAATGCGTTGCAACAAGAACCCATGGTGTCGCAGTTTGTAGAAGGGCATGGACGAATCACCTGCCGCGACGTAGCCCAGTTGTGCAGGATATCACCTAACCAAGGCTGTCGCCTGCCTGCACGCCTGGTTCGTCAGGGAAAGCTGGTCCGCCATGACGTGGGGAAGGATGCATGGTATGAGCGGGGCGCGTAAAATACGCGCGCGAGCTATCCCGTGGCAGGTGCGCGCATATTTGAGCTCAATTTGAGGCCCGCGTGAAGGCAAGATGTATTTGCCAGGAAGGCACGGACTCCATTTCCGTGATTCAGTATGGCAGATCCCTCAATTGCACCGGAGGGTGCCGAAAGGTGGCGAGAGTAGGGTTGCTCTGCTGGCTCGGCTGACGTCGCTTCATCCTGTGATTGTGAACTGGCCCGATGCACAGGATTGCCGAGGGGGTGGCGAGCATGCGGCCATTGACGGTCAGGGAAGGAGTCACGCTGAACACCGTGGGGCGGCCAAGGGCCAGCCCGTGAGGCTGTCCGGAGCGCGGGCAGATGTTGACTGACACAGGGGCATCGTGCAGCAACGTGGCATCGCTGCTGTGTCGAGGGCACGCGAGACCACCCCGATGCACAGATGCACAGGGGCCTGCCTATCGGTCGTCCTGCGAGGAGGGACACAGATGGCCAAAAAGGTGGGTAGGAATGATCCCTGCCCGTGTGGGAGCGGGAAGAAGTACAAGAAGTGCTGCCTTCCCAACATAAGGCGAACACACTGGACGCTGGAGGAAATCCGACTTTTTTCCACTCCAGAGATCATCGCGCGGCTCCGCGGGTTCGGCATCCAGATCACCGAAGAAGACTTCCTTCGGGACGTCCGGCGCTTTTACGGTGCTTTGGATCTAGCGAAGCATTGGCACGACATCTTCCACGTCAACGCGACCGGCTTCAACTGCGACTTCCCCTGGATGGCAGCTATGGTGCTGTGGGAGAGGTTGGCCCCAGAGGTGGTGAGTACTGAGAAGCTGGATCAGATGATGCAGGAGGGGTACAACCTTTACCTGGAGCAGAAAGTAACCGAGGCATGCCGGGTCTGGCTTGAGGTGTGGCAGCACCTGAAAGAACGGTTCACCCCAGACATGAAGTCGATACGGGATGCCGAACGGGTCTTCTCGGGCAGGCAGTCCCTCTTCAACTGGTGCCAGGACCTGGAGGACGCGCTCCACGGCGCCGCGATGAAAGATCCGTCCTTTCACCACGAAAGGTTAGAGTACTGCAGGGACTTCTGTTCTCTGTTCCCGGAGAGCGACGGACTGATAATGGAAAACATGAAGAGGGCAGAGGCCGAATCCTACTTCGCCCTGGGCATGGTGGAACGAGGGGAGCAGGCCTTTCGGGATCTGGCGAAAGAGTTTCCTGATTCCGCTTGGGTCTACATCGGCTGGGGGGATATGTACTGGCCCATATGGGTCAGCAGGGCGCCCCACGATTACGACAAGGCGGAGAGGCTTTACCGCATGGCCTGGGAAAGAAATCCAGACTGCCGGGAAGAGGTCCTGGAGAGGCTGCGGGAACTGGAGGAAGCGCGCAGGCGGGAAGCTCGTGAACAGGGAGAGATGAGTCCTGAGGTCATTTCGAGGGCCGCGTGCGACGCGTTGCCTGCCGGGAATGGACCAAGCCACCAGAACTGCAGGGAAAATGTGGCCTCGGAGATCCCTGGGTGATACGGGTAGACGAGCGGTCTTTCGGCAGCCGACGCGGAGTTGGACTGCCACGGATCCGGGTGCCTGTCCGTGTTGCGGGACAGGTTCGTGCGGCAGTCCTTACAATCGAGACGTACAAAGCACTGGATAAGCACCTGTGCTTTCGCCATGCGGTCCGGAACATCTATACGTTTGAGTATAACCCTGACCGCCCGGGGGCTGGTGCGTGGGCTGGGTCCTCTTCCTAGTCGAATCCGCAAGGAATTCCAGGTTTTCGCGGGTTTCCTAAACAGATCGCAGACTGCGACGAATGATTGACGACTTTGCGCCGCGGGGGCGTGGGAACAACCAGCTGTGTGTTAGGCCGCTGCCAAAATCTCATCCCATCTGGCGCAGGAGCGCGCGGTGCGAGTCACGGCCAGTGCGCACCATCTCGTCTGTGGCCGCCGCGATATGATGGGATGCACGGCGGTCCGGTCGCGCCGACGCACAGGTCTTCCGTTACGGTGTGCTCTGGGTGAGGGCAATGGCCGGTTTGGCTCGCATAACCACCTCCTTTAGCGCTTCAAGCGCCTGGCGGGTCCGGGCGCGGTGAGCACGCGGCTATGGTTTGATCGTAGCCCTGCCCCTTCGACTTCGATCCGAGCCAGAAGTGATCAGGAGCAGGCCCCCCACGTCGACCAGATTGATGGTGATGCCCCAGTCAAGGCCTTGAACCGCGCCCATCGCCGGGAAGGTATCATCAGAGCACAATCCCCAAGCTGCTAGGTCCACATCAGACCAGCGGGTAGAACATCCTTCGTGGACCAGGGAGCGAAAGACCACGACTCGAACGGCTCCGAAATGCTCCCGCAGCAAATCGGCAGCTTGGAAGGCGACCGCTGGCGCACCCTTGCGCCGCTCCGCCAACTCTGGTCTGTCTCTCTGCTCCCCGTGGCTGCTCACCGGTGAGCCTTTACTTCTTCGTCTGTCAGATCAGCCACCATACGTGCCATAATCCTCATGCATCCACAGCCCCTTCTGCCCAAGGGAGCACTGCAGCACGTGCTGGGTGATTCACGTAGTTGGGCCCCTGCGAGCAGAACCACTTCCGCGCGCCGTTGCCCTTGTGCCCTTGGGGCTTGCACATCTGCGCAGCGCAACCCGAGGCTCTCGTTCACCCAGGCGGTCGTTTCGGCAATAACGCACCCTCGTCTACACTCCAGCATTGGGCGGCAGTCGGTTCACGGTGTCCAACAGGGGGCCGTAGTCACTCCCGGCTCATCTGCGTGGTAGTGGTGACGAGCTCCGCGCGGTGTGGCGCGCCAGACTCTTGCTCCTCGATTGTTCGTGAGCTGGCAAGAACCTGAGTCCGGGTGGCCTTCACCGAATAGCAGGTCGTGGATCAGCCTGGTGGCGCTGCCGCTTTGTCAGGGATCGCGGTGCATGTCCAAACGGCGCTGGGTCCAGTGCCATTCGCGGCCACACGAAAACAGGAAATAGGCAACTAGGGGCAGGACATGGCAACGGGTTTGACTAATTCCCGTCTGTCGACAATCGGACTCCGGCGTGCCCAGGAAATCTTGATCAGTGCCGGGCCATGGATGCGGCAAAAGTGGCAGGGGGCGAGCTTCGGGCCTGCTGGAGCTCAGCTTTGACTCGGCTCCTGGGCTTGTGGTCCCATGCGGTGGTGAAACTTCACGGACCCGCGATATATGTAACGGGTACCATGGCTTCCAGCACTCGGACGGTACGATGCTCTGGGCACCGCCGGTCCCGGCCAGAGAGCAGGCTGCCAGCGGGTAGGTATGGGAGTTGAGGGTGGTGGCAGTGGGCACCACCGCATCTGCATGTAGGGGGAGGGGAGCCCCATGAGGAAGATGACCTTCTGGATCCTCGCCATCGTGATCATTTATGTTGCAACCAGCGTGGGATGGCTGGCCCTGGCTGCCCTGATAGAGCACCGGACCATTGCGGCCAGGACGGAGCTGAGAGGAGAAGTGGTCGCCCTGTGGGGCGGCGAGCACCACGCCCAGGCCCCCGAGGTTTATTATGAAATCGACCAGGACTCGGCCGAGGAAGGTGAACGGCCCGAGGGCCAGGTATCCCCGGCAGTCACGGCGCCGATGTCGCTCCCCGAGCGGGAGGCTCTCGAGGCTAGGCAGCCTGCCCGTGCCGTCTACGTCCCACTGGAGCGCAGCGACATCACCGTGAAGCTGGAGCTAGACCACAGGAAGAAAGGACTGCTCTGGTACAGCACCTACAATGTCTCCTTCGTGGGCCATTACGCAGTCAAGAACACTACCGACCGGGCTCGGGAATTCACCATAAGGTTCACCTTCCCCACCACCCAGGCCATTTACGACAACTTCACCTTCCGAGTTGGCGAAGAGCAGGTTGATTTGCAGACCACCGAGGAGGGCCGGCTGCTGGCAACGGTGTGGCTCGAGCCGGGCCAGGAGGTGCCGTTTGCCATAAGTTATGATTCCCGCGGTCTCGACCGGTGGTCCTACGACTTGGGCAGGGGAGTCAGACGGGTGAAGAACTTCAGACTGCGGATGATCACCGACTTCAAGGCCATAGACTTTCCGGCTGGCACCGTTTCTCCCACCGCCAAGCTGGAGACCGAGGACGGATGGGAGCTGCTGTGGGAGTATGACGACCTGGTGTCCGGATTTCGCATAGCGATGGAGATGCCCAAACCGGTTAACCCTGGCCCCATGGCCAGGCAGATCACCTTGTTTGCGCCGATTTCGCTCTTGTTTTTCTTCTTCATCATCTTCATCCTGAGCGTGCTCCGCGGCGTGAGGATCCACCCCATGAACTACCTGTTCCTGGCGGCTGGCTTCTTTTCTTTCCACCTGCTCTTCGCGTACCTGGTGGATCACATGAACATCCACCTCGCCATGGCCATCTCCTCACTTACCTCTGTGGGGCTGGTGGTCTCTTACCTAAGGCTGGTGGTAGGCCCCCGGTTTGCGATCCGAGAAGCCGGCCTGGCCCAGGTGATTTACCTGGTGTTGTTTTCCTACGCCCACTTCCTGCGCGGCTACACTGGGCTGACCCTGACCGTCGGGGCAATACTGACCCTGGCGGTGCTGATGCAGCTGACGGGCCGCATCGACTGGGAGGAACGCCTGAGCAGGTACCCTTCACGCCAGAGGGAACAGTTTGTCGGGCCAGAGTCCCCTGAGTGAGTCAAGCCCACGAAAAGGGCATCAGGTCAAATCAGCAGAGAGCGGGTTTTTGGCCGGCGGCGGTTGATCCACCGTTGGATGGAGTGGCCACGGCCGTGCTCAAATTCCGGTGGCAGCAGGATCCCATGCGGACAGGGAGGTAGATACACACGTAAGTGCTCGGGTCGTCGATGCCGAATCGGACCCATGAAGCGAAGTGCGAGGAGAGGCGCCATGAGGAAGAGGAAGCAGGAGGAAGTAGGGATCGAAGAGTGGAGGAAGCTTTATCAGGCAGCCCGGGAGTTCTATGAACTTGCTCCCTGGGAATGGGTGACCGATGCCGACATGTTCGGGGTGCAGGATCCGGAGACCGGGGAGATCGGCTACCTGTGTATGTTGGGTAACGCTGGCCAGGTGGTTGGTCTCGTGGCGTACCTGGGGCGGGAGGGGTACGACAGCTACCTCAGGATCCGGGCGGCGGACCTGGAGACTTTTGATTGGGAGTTGGCGGTGGCTCAGCGCTGCCTGCACCTTTCGTTTCAGGATCGGGACGAACTTACCACCCGCGATCTGGCCGTAATCCGCCAGCTGGGGCTGCGATTCCGGGGACGCGGTACCTGGCCGGTGTTCAGATCATTGCGTCCGGGCTACCAGCCGTGGTATCTGGAGGCGGGAGAGGCCAGGTTTTTGGCGCTGGCCTTGACCCAAGCCCAGGAAGTGGCCCGGCGGATGGCGGACGACCCCGGTCTGTTGGACCGGGTGCCGCCGGGTTATTGCCTGGTCAGGGTGCTGCGGGACAAAGGGGCCGACAACTGGAAGGACGAGTGGCTGCCCTTGCCTCCGCCTCCTCCCATGCCCGGTGCCGAGCCCTTGCCGCGGGGGCTGTTGAGTCGGCTCCGGCGCGCAGCTCGCCCCCTTCGCGGGGTGTGGGAAGTGGGCATGTTTGTGGTCCCAGTCTTGGTTACCGAAGAGCTTCCCGGCCACTACCCCGCCGCGGTGCTGTGCACCTATCAGCGGACGGGAGTGGTGCTGGATATGGCCGTGAAGCCCTACCAGGAGCGGTTTCAGAACCTGGCCACCTGGTTCGCGAAGGTGCTGGAAGAGTCCACGGTGGACTGGCCAGAGGAAGTGTGGGTGAGAGACCCCGAGGTGGCGGTGCTGCTGGCTCCCCTGCTGGGGAGGTTGGAGATGCAGGTGGTGCTGACCCCAGAGCTGCCTGCCCTGAGTGAGGCCCAGGAGTCCGTCCTCAGGTGGTTGGCTGGGGACACGAGCTAACCGATGGGTAACGGGGTTTGGTGGCTGCAGAAAAGGATTCCGTAGAGGAAGTTCTCCTTTCACTCAGCGCCGGGGCCTTTGGCTACTCAAGAATGGAGGGTTAACGCTGAGTAGTGTGAGGGTTGCTGAGATAGGGGGTCTACGTCATGCAAAGGGCGAGAGACTGGCTGCGGGAGGCGCAGGCCGAGTTGCGGGCAGCCAGGGACTTACTTCGAGGAAAGCATTGGTCTTGGTGTTGCTTTACCTGCCAACAGGCGGCGGAGAAGGCACTGAAAGCCATCTGCGAGCATTTCCGAACCCCGCAGCTGGGGCATAATCTAAATCTACTCCTTGATGCGGTGAAGGAACATGTGGTGGTGGCCAAGGGTCTGGAACGGGCCTGTGCCCGCCTCAACCGCTACTACATCCCCACTCGCTACCCCAATGCCTTTGACCGCGGAGCTCCTGCTGATCAGTTCTTCGAGGGGGACGCTCGTGAAGCCCTGGAGGATGCCGAGGAGGTGATGGAGTTTGCTGGAGGGATTGTCAGACCGCCCTGACGTGAAGCAGGTGGAGCGGTTTCTGGAAGAGCTCTTGGACCGGAAGGGCGAGGAGTTGGAATTCGTTGTGCTCTTTGGTTCCATGGCCCGTGGGGACTGGTCGGTGGGAAGCGATTATGACCTTTTCATCGGCCTCACGAGGGACGACGGGAGGCGGTTCATTGATCGTCTGGAGGAGTTCTCGGCCCGGGAGGGCAGAATCGAGGTCTTTCCTTATGCCAGGTCGGAGTGGCAGAGGATGTTCGAGGGATTTCATCCCCTCTTGCTGGATGCGTTAGAACACGGGGTGGTGCTTTGGGACCGTGGCGCTTTCGCCCAGATGCGGGAACGCTTTCGAAAGTGGCGCCAGGAAGGGCGCGTCAGACCGTGGCGGTGTGGGTGGAAGATCGTCACGTCACAACAAAATTAAGTTTGAATGGTCCAAGTTGGCGATTACCGTCCTCCACTGAGGCCACCACCCGACAGCTCCTGCGGTTCCAGAACCCACAGTTCTCCAACGAGGCATCCTGGCTTGAGTAATTACCGCCAGTTGCAGGTTGAGTCATAGTTTCTGGGATGCCCGCTGCCAAGGGAAAACCCGGGGGCAGCCGAATTCGCGGGGCCAGTGGGCTCAGATTCATGGAACTGAGGCAGGGCATCACGCATAGTGCGGAGGAGGGAATCCATGAAGGAGGCAGCGATCGAGCAGTGGAGGAATCTCTATCGGGCCGCCCGCGAGTTCTACCAATTGGCTCCCTGGGAATGGTTGACCGACGCTGACGTATTTGGAGTGCAGGATCCAGAAACCGGGGAGATCGGCTATATATGCGTGCTGGGGAATCTGGGAGAAGTGTTCGGCCTCCTGGTGTATCTGGGCCGGGAGGGTTACCACAGCTACCTGCGACTTCGGGAGGCCGACCTGGACACTTTCAGCTGGGACGTGGTGGTGGCTCAGCGTTCGCTCAGCCTGTCCTTCGGGGATCGCGAGGAACTGACCACCCGGGATCGGGCCGTGATCCGCCAGCTGGGACTGCGATTTCGAGGGCGGGGTGCCTGGCCGGTGTTCAGGTCGTTGCGTCCGGGTTACCAACCCTGGTATCTCGACCGAGAGGAGGTCAGGTTCTTTACCCTGGCCTTGACCCAGGTCAACCAGGTGGCCCGCCGTCTGTCTGATGATCCGCGGCTGTTGAACCGGGGACCGCGGGGCTACTGCCTGGTGAGGGTCCTGGAGGACCATGAAGAACATCAATGGAGAGACGAGTGGCTACCCTTTCCTCCGCCCCCTCCCCTTCCTGCCGCCGAGCCTCTGCCACGGGGGCTGTTGAGCCGGCTCCGGCGGGCAGCTCGCCCCCTCGGTGGGGTGTGGGAAGTGGGCATGTTTGTGGTCCCGGTCGTGGTCGGGGACGAACTACCCGGTCATTACGCGGCGGCAGCACTGTGCGCGTACCAGCGGAGGGGAAGGGTGCTGGGCTTGGACGTCAAGCCCTACCAGGAGCGGTTTCAGGACCTGGCCACGTGGTTCACGAAGGTGCTGGAGGAATCCTCGGTGGGCTGGCCGGAGGAAGTATGGGTGAGGGACCCCGAGGTGGCGGTGCTGCTGGCTCCCTTGCTGGGGAGGTTAGGGGTGCAACTGGTGTCGACCACCGAGCTTCTGGCCCTAGAGGAAGCCCAGGCATCTCTCATCAGGTGGCTGAGAGAAGGAGAAAGGGGATAATCGATGCCAAAGCGGGTCTGGCGGCTGTCAAAGGCTTTCTTTCGCGTGGAGGATCTTCCCCTGGACGTACTGGCCCGGCAGGCGGTGGGTGACGACCCCCAGCTTGTGGATGCCGGCATTGGTGTGCTGGAGATACTGCACCGGCACGGACGAGCGGAAGCCGGGGTGTTCCTGGTGGGGCTTCTGGCTTGCTCCGGTGACGACTGGAAGCGGCGGGAACGGGTGGTACGGGCGCTAAGGGGGTTTGCCCACCCCGGCCTGGTCCAGTTTCTCTGCGATGAGCTGCGGCGGGTGAAGGGAAGCAACAAGACCCGTCGCTATCTGAACGCGATCCTGGAAGTGCTTCAAAGCATGCCTGCCGAGCTGGTACGGGATGCCCTCCGGGAACTGGCCGAGGATCGTAGCCTTTCTCGGCGGATGCGGCAGAAGGCGGAGCAGGCTTTCTGGGCGGTGGTGGTGCGGAGCGAAGACTGAACCGATTTAGGCAAGCTTTCTTCCCCGGGGTGATGCCAGCTCTCCCGAGGGGCCCAGGCCAGCTGCGCCGGTGTCACCTTCTGCAGATTACCAGCTTTCAGCGTAGTCGTGGCTGCACCCTGGAGACCGCGGAGCCTTACAGGGCCTGACATGGCCTGCGTAGCTGCCCGGCCGGTTCTGGCGGCCCAGCCCACCGGTGGCAACAGGATCTCCACCGCGGTACAGCCTCTCGGGGGACGTTGTGGATATGCAGAAGGGCGCCTACCTTGAGTCACGGGGCAAACCTCCGGCGTGACCCGTGGCTGGATCTCCGCTACCGGCTGGTTGATGGTGGGCGACTTCTGGCACACGGTACGAACGCCCCCCAGGCCTCATGCCCGGGCTGCCTTTGCCACGTCTTTCAGATGGCAGTCCGACCGTCAGGTGATACATTGTACTCACAAGGTGTGAGGTACGGGAGGCGTCCTCGTGATCAAGCGGTTGACCAGACACGGCAACAGCCTGGCGCTGGTGATCGACCGTCCCATACTGGACATGCTCGGGATAGATGCGAACACGCTCCTGGAGATCTCCACCGACGGGGAGTGCCTGATCATCTCCCCGGTCCGCGACCCCGGACACCAGGAGAGGTTCGAAAGGGTGTTAGACAAGGTGAATCGGAAGTACGGCCGCGCCCTTAAGCGACTTGCGGAGTGACCCATGCGCCCGGTGTTCCTCAATCTCAGCGAGGTGCTGCGAGTTCACTGCGACCAGCTGCAGCGATACGGGGGTGCGTCCGGCGTTCGCGACATCGGGCTGCTGCAGTCGACGGTGACGATGCCCGCCATGGGGTTCGGTGGCCGCTGCCTTCACCAGGATCTCTTCGAGATGGCCACATTATCCGCAACCATCCATTCGTCGACGGGAACAAGCGCAGCGGACTAGCCTGTGCGTTGGTCTTCCCGGAGCTCAACGGCATTGAGGTCGCAGCGGGCGAGGATGCCCTGGTGGACATGGTCTTTTCGTGGCAGAGGGACGAACGGACAAGAGCGCCAGCGCAAACTTTTTCCGAAGGCATGCTAGCAGTGGGCCGTGAAAGGCCCCCCAGGTGCAACTTGATCTCTCCCTCTTCTCCATCCTGATCGCACGGGGAGCCAGCTGAATCTCTCGCGCTGGTCACCTCCAGTTGTCATTCGCCATCCCGTTACTCCCAGCGAAACGTGCGGGCGGAAATGGCCGTCCCCATCACCAGCATTCCCACCAGCACCGCCACTGCGGTCAGGTGCTCGCTCCAGGCTTGGCCAAACCAGAGTCCTCGCACGAGCTCAACAACGTGGGTCAGGGGTAGGAATTCGCTGAAAGAGCGGAGGGTGGGCGGGAACGCCTGCCGTGGGATGGTGGTTCCAGACAAAAACAGCACGGGGTAGAAGAGGACCATACCCGCCACCTGGGCGATCCGGGCGGTGGTGGACAGGCTTGCCCGCGCAGCCGCTACTTCGGGCAGATCACCCGGTCTGAAGAGAACGCGTGAGGAGGAATCCAGATGCGCGGTCTGTGGAAACTAACCTTGTAGTCTCCAGACCTAAGACGCGAATGGTCCCTCCGTCCGGCACGCGGAGACCTTGGACGCATTCAATGGTGGTGGTCTTCCCCGCCCCATTGGGGCCGGAGACGCAATCCGAAACCTTGATCCTGACTTTGACCAAGCAGCTAAGGATACAGCCCGGGCTGCCCCTGGGGAGTCTGGGCAACCGAACAGACAACGTCAGCGCCCTCAGCTCTCGACATGCAGGCCATCAATCGTAAGTCCCAGTTCCTGTAAAGCTGTCCTGATGTCCTCCAGCTGCTGTGTGTCGGTAATCCCTGCTTTCGGCTCCACCTTGAATCGGAATCTGGTGAAGGCGTACCTGGAGCTTTACCGTCGTTATGACCAGCCGGATTACCAGTTTCGCCTGGCCCAGCTGCGCAATGCATTCGACCGGGAGGAAACCACGACTAAAAAGGGGCCCCGGTTTCCTTTACCCTACCGGGGGCATCAAGCGGTGAGATGGCAGGAAGAGGCCTTCGGTCCCCTGCTAGAACGTACCATGGAGAACGCTCAGGTGTATCATTTAGCCCAGTACTACGACCTTTCGCGGGATTCCCGACTGGCCCGGGCCATCGTGCGACACGTCAATACCATATTGGACCAATCGGAACAACGCCTACAGATAAGGCGCGTACGCCCCGGCGAGCTTTTGCTTCGGACCCGGCGTGGCCCGCTGGTTTTACCTATCCGTACCCAAGATGACATTCGTCGGGTGGTGGCCGGTGAGAGGTGGGACCGGGTCAGAAAGGATATCCTGGATCGCTGTGAAGCCCGCTACCGGGAGCTGTTCCCGGAAGCTCCAGAAGCCGCCCTGGAGCGTTTCCGGCGTTGTATCTGGGCTGGATACGGCCCTCGAGGCACCAAATCCAGCCCCCGCTGGGGTCCCCGGGGGCAGCGGCCGTGGGGTCGTTGTTGCGGCGATCGGGAGCCTTTGGCTGAGCTGGACATCCAGCGTGCCCGTCAATGGGTGGACCGCGGCCCACCCCGTCTGGGTCATTTGCAGGGGACTGTCCGTAAACTGGCCCACTATTTGGGTGCTCAGGCTGGGATACCGGCCGCCATTCAGGAGGCACTGATCCTGGATTTGATGTCCATCCGGGCCCGGTTCTGTCCCCGGATTACCACCCTGGCCAGCGGGCAGATGCCAGTGGCGGCCATGCACGTGAAAGCCGGCCGAACGCTTTGGCAACCCACAAGGTACCAGCCCCTGGCACCGGTGGTGGTGTCCGTGCTGGCGGATGGCGAGGGTCACCTTTTGCGGTATGACCCTCCGACCTCTTACGATGGCTTCCTGGAGCTTTACGGACGGCGTATGGCCCGGGTGCTAACCGAGGCTTACACCCAGGATGGGCTGCTTTCTCATGCCGAATTGCAGTGGATCTTCCTGGTCTCCCTCGGCACCGTATCCCGTGCCGTGGACAATTATCAACGGCAGCACCACGTGATCCTGCCTTGTCCTGGTACCATTTTGGACATGGGACGGATGCTCACTCACAAGGACCTGGTGGTACGGCTGCATCTGGAGGGGCTTTCGGTGCTGGAGATCGCCCGTAAGACTTACCACCATCCCCGTTCGATTGATGCTTACCTCAAGGCCTTCGATTCAGTGCTCATCCTGCACCTTTATGGCCTGCCGCTATCATTGATGGCTAGTGTCTTAGGCTATGGTCAATCATTGGTCCGCGAGTACCTGGAGCTCATCCGCAATTACCTCAAAGACCGTGAAACCATGCGTAACTACCTGCGAAAACGGGGGGTAAAGATCCTGCTCCCCTGCCAGTTGGCTATCGCTGACCAGAAGGCTGTGGATATGCCGGATACTCACAGCCGCAACGACGACTACCCGTTCCTTTGAATACTAAATAACGGTTGACAGGGACGCAGGTGCGGGCCTTCGTCTGCGCCGCGGACTGAGAGTGCATCCGCCCTTCCTGTTACATATCTTCTGTAAGACGGGCGCTTTTGTTCACGCATTTCGGGCAGGACGGAGATTTACCAGGGGGGATCGTCTGCCCGCGGATACCGGGTGTCGCTGTACGCGAACCCGCGAGTGCGTCTCTTCTCCTGTTCCTCAACCCAGCGTTCGATTCCGCATGCCGCCAGGCGGCGACCGTCGGGGATCAGGCGGGGGTAGATGTGGCTGAGCTGCTGGATGTGCTCGCATGGATAGTCGGAACACTCCACGCACACGCGAACCCCGCGATCTTGGGCACAGTGGCGGATCCTGCAGGTGGGCGGGCCTCCACCGGCGCGGCAGCCGGGACACACTCTTTGCGGGTCGGTGAGCTGAGAGAGAACGCGCCAGAAGGCGTCAAACTCGGGGAACACATAGTTGCCGAAGCTTTCCCAGCCTTCTTCCTTGAGGGTGTCCTGGAGGGCACGTGCCTGAGGTGGGATGCGATTTCGGTCGGCGCAGAGCGGGCAGTACAGTCCGCAGTAGCTGATGTCCCGGTACGTGTCATCCTGCATGTGGCATCATCTCCTCTCCTTCGTTCGGAGCGTAGCCGTCCTGCCAGGCGACCACGATGTGTGCCATTCTTCGACTGATCTCAATACTCCTTCTCATGAGATCAGGGTCCCTAGACAATTGTTGTTTCCGGGTACGCGAAAGCCCAAGTGGTCTCGTGCATCGCGTTACCGCCCTCTGCGGTGAGCACTGCGGAAACTTGCACACCCCATCCCGGCCCGGGCTACTCCCGTAAGTGTCCCTGGCAGCAGCGGTTCAGGCGGGCCCTGAGAGGACAGCGGCCTGCCAGGAGGACAGACCACGCTCCCGACACATTGGCACTTGTTAACCAGTCACCAGTGACACTCTGCTAGCATGCAGGAGCGCTGTGGGTGATGTCGCATTGAACTATATAGCGGTTAACGGATAATTCTTGATCGCGGGGTGCGATGGGACGGACACCATTGTATCTTTCGACATTTCCCCCCGCCAACCTGCCGGTTGAGCAAGGCGAGTAGGTCAGGCCACCGTGTATCGAGCACCAGTCTAGGACGTTCCTGGTGGGCCCGCGGACGATCAGTTAGTCTGCACCAGTGCTGCCTTGGATGCTCCAGTCGGGGCACCGTTCGCGGCGACGCGCGGCCGAGCTGTCACCACGGTAGGTTGCCTCAAGATGTGTGGGTAAAGTACCGATTCGAACTGCGGGAAGGGGCCGCCTGGCTGGTGCCATAAAGCCCAGTTTGCCAGCTGCGACGGTCGGGGGCGCACGAGATGCGGTGCAGGCGCTGACGCAGGTCCGGTTGTTCAGTTCTGCGGAAGGGTGAGGGATGTTCATAGAGCATTGGTATCGCTTGGACGCCTGTTCCTCGAGGCCAGCAGGGGACCGCGCCCTGAGCTGAGGCTCATTTCCGATGTCGGGAACCACGGACGCTTTCTCCAGAACGTTGCTGTCATTGAGGTGGTGCTGGAGGACGGGTTCAAGTCGTCGGTTCTACCCGTGCAAATGTGGGGTGAGTACGAAGAGCGCACCACTCGGGGCAAGCGCAGGGCGAAAGTGCGGGAGGTTTTCGCGCCGAATGTGGAGCGTGGCTTAGCGGTGCCGTTCGTCAGGCCGACAACGGGCAACCCTACAGCGGCGCAAGGCAGATACGGCGTGCCGGTCTATCCAATATTTCCCAAGGTGCTGACCCGCTTGCGCGAATCCGCCACTCAGTTCCTCACAGGGCGCCTGCAGCAAACGCTGTACCTTCCCAGAACCTTTTCGGAGGCAGAAATGGAGGTGCTTGCGGGCCATGTTGCGACGACAGCCGACGAGATTCTGCGCAGGCAGGAGTCGCATGCCGCAAACGAGGTCTATGGGTTGATCGTGCTATGCGTGATGAACGATTCCGGGCCGTACAGGTACGCGGATCGACCCGTTCCACCAGGAGATCCAATGAGGGTACTGGTGGGAGAAAGTGTGCTCCATCCGGGTAAGTACATCGTTGCTGACCTCCCCGTTCTCGCGAAGAGGTTTGGTCTCGCGCGGGCACAGGAGGGTGCGGAGATGGGCGTCGCAAACCGATGCAGTATTTGTCGCGCGCAGGACGTAGAAGCGGTATCCGTTTACTCCAAGGTCTGGCCCTGGTTGGCCCCAACGTGGCACTCCCCGTTCCCTGATGCGCACAAGAGGCGCAACAAAGTGAGAGAGATAGCCTCCATCATCGGTGCTTTATGTCCGGAGTGTTACAAGGCATTCATCGTCGGCGCGGGGGTATTCGAGAAGGTCGGTGGCGTGCTCCCCGCCTGGCTCGCAAAGGAGATCTTCCTCCCGGTCGCATCGGCAGCCGGTCGCGATCAAGCCAGTCGCTCTGCTTCCGCCCAGGCAGTGCGTGGCTCGGTCATCGTGTTGCCATTGGTGGCCGACGCTGAGCAGGATTGCGAGGACCTCTACGAAGCGTTACGAGCCTTCTACGATGGGCGGAAACGTGGTGCTGGGCGGTCTGACCGCCAGCCGCAGGCAATCGTGGGGTTTGAGACGATTCTGCCCGAGGAGTTCGACACGGACCATTACCGTCTTTGCATGGTGTTGGCATGATGGATGTAGAGGGAGCACGACTCGAGAGTGGCAGGTGTGAGAGGAAACTGGAATGCTTTCGTCAAGGCTGCTCCCGATGACAGGGGGCGGGGGCGGACAGCGAGCGCGGGAGTAGGGTGCGCCGGCATTTTACATGGGCAATGAGCTCGGCTTGGTGTTTGGTCGGCTCCCTCCTGCGTACCGCCGACATGGGCCCTGGCTTACCAGCTGGGAAGCCCGTACAGGTGTATGCATCAGGGAAGGTGTCCGAAGTGGCCGCCGCGTCTCGGGCCTCGTGGCATCCGAAGCCCAGGATGGCTGCCAAATGCAGGTCAGCAAGATTCGATCGTCATTAGGATGTAGAGCACAGCAAGCGACCTGTGCCCGCGCGCAGTTCGCCGACGGAGGGAGGATCGGTGCCGATCCGCGCTCTGCTCGCGATACGCGTTGGCTGTCATCAACGTTAGGCTGGGCCTGCCGGGTAACGTGATCTGACCGCACCCGCTGACAAATCAGGTCCGGCGCCGACCCCGATCATCCTCCTGGGTTCCACCGTAGGCGGAGAGCTGTTCCAATCTCCATAGAAGCGGCAGTCGTCGGAACCCTGTTTCCTCCAGAAGGTGTTTCAACTCCGTCGGAGCAAACACCCTCACGAAGAACAGGGTGCTTTTCCGCTGGCCGTCTCGAACCACCACACGGCGGTTGTACATCCTCTCGGTGACGGTGTCGAACCCATTCGGCATCAAATCCCCCTTCCCGTTCGGTCACCTCACACGGCCGCAAGTACTTGAGGAACTTGTCTCTGTTCAGTAGATCCAGGCGTTCGGTTTCGTAGGCGATGTTCTCCGAGATCTCTGAAGAACCAAGGAATTTGGAGGGATTTTCGGGTCGTGGGAGTTGGCTAATGAGGTATTTTGGGCGGGAGAGGTGGCCGGGGGTCTCTAATCTTACCTGGTCCTGGTTTCCATACCCCTGCTTTCTCTTTTTCCTTCCCCTTCATACGGCACCCAAGGCACTAGGTTCCCAGCAGCCTCACCATCAGCTTCAGGTTGAGGACAAGGAAAGCCCGACTCCATCAGCACGTCCACGCTGGGGCGGAACAGAGCGCCGGAAGGGTACTGGGACAGTCGCAGAGTGGGACGCGTCATTCTCGGACGCACGACCACCAGCATGTGCCGGTCCCCTGGGGCGACGTAAACCACTCCCGGGAGGGCCCCCTCTCCCATCTCCGCCTCCTTCACCTTCGGCCAGTGCGAGCGCCACCACGCGCGCAGCTTTCGCGTCCCCACACGCAGCGAGTACCGAGATGGCAGCCTCCACGACGCTGGGTTCCGGATCCGCAAACAGGCGCACCAGCTCCGCCTGGGCTTCGGGATCGGTGGTGCCCGCCAGGTTGAGAGCTGCCTGCCGACGCACGATACGGTCCGGCGAGTTCAAGGCTTCGAACCTCGTCAGGTGCTGGAGGTACTACCGATTCCTTGCGCCGGCGAGCTTTCCCGGCGGGCGTACTTGGAGTTGCTCGCAACTCACGGCGGCCTGCGCGCCCTTCGGGCGGGCCTCGCGGCGGTTTCAGGCACGGGGCAGGTGCGCCTCCAGATACTGCAGGCACTTGGCACGCTCGCTTGTCACCTCCCGTCGCCGCAAGCAGGAGATTTCGCGAGGAGGAGATGAAGCCGCTGCGCGAAGTGGTTGCGCGCGGAGGTGAAGGAGCGCAGTTTGCGCGTCGCGTCCTGAGCTGGTGGCAGGAAGAGAGTGCGCAACTGGAGGCCTGAAAATGACCGTGTCCTCGCTACTTGCGGATGAGGATACGATCTTCTTAGGCGCATGGTGTACGGAAAGACGGGACTGGCGTTCGACCCGGACAAGAGGGAGCTTTTCGATAGCCGGGTCCGGAAACGTCTGGAGGAAACGGGTGTTGGTGCATCCGCGTACGTGCGGATGCTCGCGTCAGGAGCATCGGACTCGGAATTTCGCCCGTTGGTGGACCTGCTCACGGTCAACGAGGCGCACTTTTTCCGCGAACCCTCTCAGTTGACCGTGTTCGCGACGACGGTGTTGCCGGACATTTACGAGGAGAAGCAGCGCAGTGCGTGGCCGAAGATCCGCATATGCAGTGCGGGGTATTCAGTCGGCTGTGAGCCTTATACGCTGGCGATCATCGTACTGGAGTTCTTGAAGCAGCGAGCAAAGGTGCCCGTTGAGATCGTGGGGACGGACATCTCTCTCAGCGCGCTAGAGGTGGCACGCAAGGCGCTGTACGCGGATCACGGGGACGGGTGCGGCGAGCCCATCACTCCTTGAACAGGGTGCCGGTGGGTTTGTGAGCCATCCCCTCCAATTTGCCCGTGACCGCGTTCACCAGCCACAGTAGCGAGCTGCCGGGATCCGCCGGAATCATGTACACGAGCACCGGCCTGCGCGTGATTTCCGACCAGATCACCGCCAGTTGTGCCACCGCGGGCTCCTCGGCCGGGTCCGGACGTCCGGCGTTGAAGAGCCGCAGGACGTCCTGCACCTTGAGGGCTTTGCCGGGGTCGGCGGTCGTGCCCCAGTGGTACGCGGTGAAGCCCACGGGAAGACCGTCCGTTTTCCTCAGCCACAATTCCAGCGTATCCGCTCTATTTTCCACCGCGCCCATGACCGGCCATGCTTTGATGTACCAGACTGGATCCCGGTGCGCTACGGACAGACCGTCCGGCCACCAGCTGGCCTGGTCGCAAAGGATGGGTACCCGACGTTGTCCCGATTCAGCCCGCTCTGCCGCTTCCAGGAGGGTCACCTCGACGCGCAGCGGTGCTGATGCTATGTCCAGATCGCAGTGGTTTCGAAGGATTCGGTGGAGGAGCTGGCGGCCCTGAAGGGCGGCGTCTTGTGCGTCAGCAGGACCCCGGCCGCTGGTCGATCCGGCGGCGGCTGCTGCATCGGGGCTCATGGCTAACGCCAGCACCCGCCCCTCGTCGGCGTCGATATCTACCTTGACGACTCCGAGATTCACCCGCCAGAAAACCACGCCCCTCCAGTAATCTCCTCGCAGCTCCGGCTTGGCTCCCATGGAGGCGACTATCTGGAGCAAGCTACTGCGTCCGTCTTCCGGCATGATGTCTTCGATCCAGGCGCGGGCAGCGGCGCGAGCGAGCTCCTCGGCCTGCGATGAGTTGATGGCCACAGGAGGTTGGACTATCTGGGTGGTAATCTGCCCGTACTTTTCATAGTTCAGGTGTAGCCGCTGTAGGTCTTCACCCAATTGCCCTACGGCAGTGCCCCCGCCCTCAGAGGGAATCTGCAACAGTGCATGCTCGCATTTCTCGAGTAGGCTGGCCAGCTGCAGAAGGAACTCCCAGTCGACCTGGGGCAGGTCTCCCTCGAAGTAGCGGTAGCGCCGCTCGATGTTTTCGAGGGTTAGGGCGGTGTCCATCGCGCCCAACCGCATGCTCCGGAAGTCACCGCGCCAGGAGGGGGCCAGGTTCGGGACGAAGACGCCCGCTTCCATTTTCCCTGCCGGGAGGAGTCGGATTGCGGCATCCAGGGTCTCTGCCGCGGCGACAAGGCACCCCTGCGCCCGATCCAGGATTTGCTCCCCCTCTGGGGTATCAGCCGGTTCCCGTCCAACTAGGCTCAGGAGTGTGGCCGCATCGTGCAGGGCCATCGCCGCCTGTTGGCTGATGGAATCGAGGCAGCTGCTGGCCCGGTGGAAGCTACGGGCCAGCTGCCACTGCTGGATGACGGCCAGCGCGAACAGCAGGATCACCGCCACCACCAGCCACCCGGGTGCCCATCGGCGCGACCGTCGCGTCATGGTCGGGACCCCTCCTTCATCATCAATGACGTCATGGTCGAGACTCCTCCTTCAGTATTAGTGACGCCCCGTCGAGCCGTTGGTTCCCCGCGGCCCGGGCGCCCGCCGATGGCGGTGATGAAGGAGGGGAGGGATCCTGCCCCGAACCGAATGACCGTTGCGCAAGCTCCCTGAGCAATGCGGGAGGTTCGCCTCTGGGTGCTGTCACCCTGGTGGGGCCGCCTTGCGGCGGGGGCGCAAAGTCGATGCTCCGGTTGGGCACCGGACCCACGCACAGACCGCACCCATAGCAGCGTTCGGCACGGTGTACCACGGGCGTTGCCGGGTCGGCAGCCGCCTGCTCAGGTTCTGAACGGGCCCCGAAGAGGCATACCCGCACGCATTCGCCACAGCCATTGCACGCCTCAACGTCAAGCTGGGCCGAGTATTCGGAACGTACCACCAGATCGATCCTGTCCAGTGCCAGCAGGAATCTCAACTGGTAGCAGCAACAGCTGCAGCAGCTGCAGATTGAGAGAGGATGGCGCTGGGGCTGGTACACAGCCAAATGCACCAGGCCGTAGCCATCGGCAGTTTCGAGCACGCTGAGGCATTCGGCGTGGGTGATGGGCCTGGCGGTTCCCCGGCCGACGAAGTCGTCAGCTGCGTCATCGAGGAGCAGGCAGACCTCCAGCGGGGCATCGCAGTGGCCGTAATGCGCGCGGCAGACACAATCCTGCACGGCTATACTGCGGGCCTGTTGCAGGATCCGAGTGACCTTCTCCGAGGGTATTACCCACGGGATATTCTCCATAGCGGCTTGCACGGGAATGACTCGGGATCCATAGGGGATGGATGCTTCCGCCTGCCAGCCGGCATACTGTTTCATCTTTTCCAGCAGGTGCTGGTCTGGGCGCCTCGCCAATCTTGCCACTTCGCAGTTCCTCGTACTTTGCCCGGTGGATCCGGGCGAGCTCGCAGCGGTTGTATTGGCTCCGCCGGGTGCCGTTTCCTGCTCGACGGCAAAGTGCGGGTGTACCGTGTGGACTCCGAGCGGGATTAACACCGCCGGTTGCCAGTATTTCCCAGGGAATTACAAGCCCGGTGCTCCCGGACGGGCTAAGGTTGCCCTGGCGACGGTGGAGGTGCATATTACTGTGCAGAACATGACTTTTCCACGGTCAACGGATTTTCCAAGGAGGATCCCTGATCCCGCAGGACGAAGAGCGCCTCGGCACTGGATACGGGGCTGCGACACGCGATCGGTAGCGTGGCAACGTGGGGGGAGCGGGCGGAAGCGGAAGTTTTCCGATCCTGCGGCAGATTGTGCCAGGTTGCGCTCGGGCGGGGACCGAGGGCAGCCACCTTGTCGGTTCGAAACGGAGTTGAGGAAGGGGGACGTTCGGTGATCGAGGCGATCAAGCGCCAGTTTGGGAGTATCTGGTCGGGGTTACGGGATGGGATAAGCAAGTGTAGCGAAGAACTGTGGCGGGACAGGGACAACCCGAGGTCCGCCCCATCGCGGCTCGCATACCACACCGTGCAAACCGTGGAGTACTATCTTGGCAACAGCCGGAAGTTCGACTGGAACGCCCGGTTCTCCGTCAACTGGGAGCACGGTGACATCGACGACTTGCCGAGCAAGGAGCAGCTGCTGGCATATATCGACGAGATCGAAGCAGCAGTCCAACAGCGCCTGCAGAACGCGACTCCGGAACAGCTCGCCGGGCCTGACCCGGGCCCGTGGGGCTTCCAGAGCGCTGCCGAACGATGGCTTTACATTCTGCGGCACAGCCAGCATCACCTGGGTCAGATGGCCATGGTGCTGCGACGAGCCGGATTGGAGCCGGGCGTCTGGCGCTAGATTGGCTTCGATCGTGACTTGACGTGGGTTATCCAACAAGCGGTGGCTGTCCTGCCTCTCAGTGCAGTCGCCGCTTCCCTATCAATGACCTGATCCTTTGTTCTGGGTGACCGACACCTGACCATTCCCGACTCCACGCGGCTCTTCGGGCTGGGAAGCTTTGATGGCTGCGGGGAGAGAGAGGTGGATGAATGTGGTGGTGTGTGCGCGGAGGTCGGGTCGACGCGCGATCCTCGGGCGGATCCCAGGTTCGGCCGCTCTGTGTATTTCGCGCTGGTGGATACGGCCACTGGGAAAGGCGGGGCTCATGGCGATGCCCACGCAGCTGGTGATGGAGCTGGAGCGGGAGTACGTGCTGCCCAACTAGCGGTGGATTTAGGTGCACAGGCGGTGGGGGGTGCGTAACATGGGTCGCAACACCGAGCGAATGCGTCGACGGTCCTCCGGGTAGGGAGCGCGGGGAACAGCGATGGCGGAGGTCGGGGCAGCACAGCGAGCCCAATCTGTCTGGCGGTTTGGCTCATGCTGCTGGATGGTTGAGCACAGTTCTGCAAGATTGACGCCGATCTCGCTCTGGACCCGGAGATTACACAACCGCCGAGGAGCGTTGGCGGCATGAGGGCCTTCCTGGCAAGGCGCTGCGGGACGGGATGTTCCTGATCAAGGCCGACTGCTCCCTGCCCACCTCATAGGTGGTGACTGCCTACAAGAATCTGTTTGGGGTGGAGCGGGCCATGCGGGAGATCAAGGACGTCCTCAGACTCAGGCCCATCTACCACTATAGCGCCGACCGGGTGAGGGCGCACGTTTTCATATGCGTCCTGGCGCATTTGTTCGAGCAGTGGTTCGAGGTGCTCTCCCGCAGGAAGGTTGCAGCCGAGGTGGCCCGGGCAAGGGCCATCCCTGACGAAGCACAAAGGAGGCAGGCGGTCCAACAGGCGAGAGCTCACCTACTTAACGGACGGAGGATGGTGGAGATCCTGGAGCAGATGAAGGTTGTGGAGTAGGTCTTTGCAGGCAAGCGGGTACTCAGTGTGACCCGGCCGGGGCCCGAGCAGAAGGAGGTGCTCTCCATCCTGGGGGTGGACCCGCCTCCTGCTATTTTGCTGCACGACTGATTTGCGACCTTCGAACACACCCCTGCCATTGCAGGGGTGAGGGGTCCATGGCCCGCTGTCGAAGTGAGGTCTCAAACAGACGCCCGCAAGTGCGAAAAATACTCATGCTCCTGCCGATGAGGCCCGGCAAGGATCTTAGATGCCGCCGTCTTAGGGTTGCCGCCTCCGCTCCGGCGCACTGGTCGGTGCGTTTGCTCCATCACCGTCCGGACTGCCTGCAGCTCTTCGAGCAACTCTTGCTGCTCCACGGTTTTACCGCCGGCGCGAACTACTTTGTCTTGAAAAAAGTGTCCCCTTAACAACTCATACCATCGCACGAACCAACGGCTGGCTGCTACATGGCGCCTGGGTGCGGGCAGTGCTGCTTCAGGGCCGGCAGGTGGCGACGCTTCAGCACCCCGCAAGCTGAGGCGCATTTTTATGCATCCTTCGGGAGGATTTCCCAGCCATGCAGCGAATTGGTGATCAAATTTGCCTGGCCTGCATGCCGCCCTTGATGGCAAGATCGACGAGATGAAAATGGTGGGGAGGGATGCTTCATGAAGATGCAGTCGGAATGGCAGGATCCCATGCGCGCGGTGGGTGAGCGGTGGTTCGCCGATCCCACGCCGTTTCGCGAAGACATGATCAAGTACTGGGGCGACTGGGGCGCCAACTCGGAATTTGGCGAGCTGAAGGCAGTTCTGCTCCGGCGCCCGGGGCCGGAGATCGAAGGGATTACCGATCCTGCGAAGATCAGGTTCCGCGCCATCCCCGATCCCGACCGAGCACGCGAACAGCACGACCGCCTGGCCGATGTGTACCGGACCCACGGGGTCCAGGTACATTACGTGGAGAGCATGCCCCCCGACAAACCCAACGGAATGTTCTGCCGCGACCTCTGTGTCATGACGCCCGAGGGCGCCATCGTATGCCGTCCGGCCCTCACCATCAGACGGGGAGAAGAACGCTACGTGGCCGAGGTCCTGGCCAGGCTGGGTGTGCCCATTGTCAGGACCATCAACGGCTGCGGCACCTTCGAGGGTGCGGACCTCATGTGGGTGAACTCCACCCTCGTCTTCCTGGGCCTGGGCAACCGGAGCAATCTGGAAGGCTGCCGCCAGGTGGAGCGCGAGCTGCGGGCCATGGGGGTGGAGGAAGTGGTGTACGTCCAGATACCTTACGGCTCCGCCCACCTGGACGGCTTCATGAACATCATCGATGGCCGCACCGCGGTGTGCTTTCCCTGGCAGACTCCCTTCGTGGCGGTGGAGGCTCTGAGGCGTCGAGGTTTCCGCATCCTGGAGGTGCCCAACGTTCGGGAACTCAGGACCAATATGTCCATCAACTTCGTGGCCCTGGCCCCCGGGGTCATCGTGATGGCCAAGGGTTCCCCAGAAGCAGCCAGGATGTACCGGGAGGCGGGAGTTGAGGTGATCGAGGTGGAGGTGGACGAGCTGATGAAGGGCTGGGGATCCATCCACTGTATGACCGCCCCCCTGAAGCGCGAACCGGTGTGATGCCCGCCGTTGGAAGGAGGTGAGGTGCGAGAACCGGCGGGTTGATGACCGTTAACAGAAAGATCAAAGGAGGGGAGCCAATGAGGAGGACAAAGAATCGCTGGTTGGCAATGGTGTTGGCGGCGGTACTGGTGCTGGGAGTGGTGATCTCAGCGGGCTGCAGTGGCACCGAGACCGCAGCCACGGCGGAGGAGGAAAAGAGCCCCTTCCCCACCATCGACCGCATCCGGGCTTCTGGCAAGCTTCGAGTGGGCACCAGCTCGGGGTACTTCCCCTTCGAGATGGTGGATGTGGAGGGCAATCTCATCGGGTTCGACATCGAGATGGCGGCCAAGATCGCCGAAGCCCTGGGGGTTGAGCTGGAAGTAAAGGACATGGACTTCACGGCGCTGATCCCGGCCCTGCAGGCGGGCACCATCGACATCGCCATCGCCGGGATGACCATAACCGCCGAGCGGGCCCTCACCGTGAACTTCACCATCCCTTACTTCCAAACCGGACAAGCGCTGCTGGTCAACAACAAACACCTGGGGAAGGTGAAGTCCTGGCAGGACCTCGACCAACCCGGCTGCGTCATTGCCCTGGCCATGGGCACCACGGGCGATCTCCTGGCCCGCGAGCTGTTCAAGCACGCCCAGCTGAAGCAGTTTGAGGGCGCCAGCGCAGCGGGAATGGAGGTCATCTCCGGCCGCGCCGATGCCATGGTGTTCGACCAGCCGTGGGTGGCCATATACAGCAAGATGAACGAGGAGCATGTGTTTGGCATCCTGGATCCCATCTCGGTGGAGAACTTCGGGATCGCGGTGGCCCCCGGACAGTGGGACTTCCTGTGGTGGTTGAACACCTTCCTTTACAGCTTCGTTGGCACTCAAGAATACGAGCGGATGTTCCAGTACTGGTTCGTGGACATGCCCTGGCTGGAGCGGGTGGAAGTGGAGCAGGGTGAGTGAATATTCAGGAAGGGGCCCGTGACCCGGGCCCCCAGTCTCTCATCAGCGCCAACTGGACGGGTGGTGAGAACAGGTGGGTCGTTTGGATTGGAGCGTGCTATGGCGTTACCGCGCGGTGTTCTTACACGGACTCAAGATCACTCTGCATGTGTCAGTGGTGGCCATTGTGCTCGCCACCATCATCGGGACCCTGGTGGGGCTCTGTCGCCTGTCGCGGAACAAGCTGATCTCGGGGCTTGCCTACGTCTACATCGAGATCATCCGCAACACGCCCCTGCTGGTGCAGCTGTTCGTGATTTACTTCGGCATCGGGCAGTTCATCCACTACAAAACCGAGTTCTGGCCAGCCACGGTGGGACTGGCCATATTCGCCGGAAGTTACGTGGCCGAAATCGTGAGGGCAGGCATTCAGTCGGTGGCCAGGGGTCAGATGGAGGCGGCGCTGTCCCTGGGCATGGACTACCGGCAGGCGATGCGGTATGTGGTGCTTCCCCAGGCATTCCGGCGCATCCTGCCTCCGCTGACCGGGCAGTTCATCTCCTTGATCAAGGACTCGTCCCTGGTCTCTTTCCTGGCCCTGACCGACATCACCCACGCGGCGCGGAAGGTCACCGCTAGCACCTTTCAGGCCTTTGTGGTGTACGTGGGTGCGGCCTTTTTGTATTTCATCCTCACCGCCTCGCTCTCGCAGCTGGCAGGGTTGGTGGAAAGGAAGGTGGCGCGCAGTGCTCGTAGTTGAGGACGTCCATAAATCCTTCGGGGATCTGGAGGTACTCAAGGGCATCAGCTTCCGGGTGGACCCGGGAGAGGTGCTGGTGATCATCGGACCCAGCGGCTGTGGCAAGAGCACGCTGTTGCGCTGCATCAATGGTATCGAGCGGGTGGACCGCGGTCAGGTGTATCTGGAAGGAAAGCCGGTGCACCGCAAGGGTCAGCTTTATTCTCCCAGCAGCATCAGGCAGCAGATAGGTATGGTGTTTCAGCATTTCGAGCTCTTCAACCACCTCACCGCCCTGGGCAACGTCGCCCTCGGGCCCATCCGGGTCAGGGGGCTTTCCCGCCAGGAGGCGGAGGAACGGGGACGCGAACTTCTGGCGCGAGTGGGACTTGCCGACAAAGCCGACCAATACCCGGCGGAGCTTTCCGGAGGCCAGAAGCAGAGGGTGGCCATCGCCCGCGCCATGGCCATGGATCCCAAGGTGATCATGTTCGACGAGCCCACTTCCGCTTTGGATCCGGAGATGATCAAAGAGGTCCTGGACGTGATGAAGGACCTGGCGCGGGAAGGGGTGACCATGATCGTGGTCACCCATGAGATGGGATTCGCGCGGGAGGTGGCGGACCAGATCATATTCATGGATGACGGGCGCATCATTGAACGGGGAAGCCCCGAGCACTTCTTCAACAACGCTCAGCATCCCCGTACCAGAGAATTCCTCAGCAAGATTCTCTATTAGGGCCCAGAACAGGACTCAGGGCGGGAAGCGGATGGTGATTTCCTGCACCGGCAGGCGGCAGGAGGGTTGCGCGATGATGCAACAGATGCTACCATAATAGCCAAGTTAGCGAGAGCATCGGCGATGAAGGGGACCAAGTACCCTGGCGGTGCCCGTTCAGAGAGTACCCGCGTGCTGCGAGCGGTACACGGGCGACCAGGGGAAACCCACCCCGGAAGCTGCCCGCCGAAAGTCGGTAAGGACGAGTAAGCCGGGCCGGGTACCTCCGTTACAGGGAGCCACGTATGTGGCGCACGAGCGGGCCGTCGGCTCATTAGGGTGGTACCGCGGAAGGAGACTTTCGCCCCTAGCGGGGCGATTGTGTTTCTTGGGGGAAGGGGAGGCGAAAGAGGGTGATTGATCGGGCGCGTAACGCCAAGCTCGGGGTGTTGGGTTTCGGATCCATCGGAGAAGCCCTGGTGCGAGGAGTTTTGCGCACGGGAAGGTGCGCGCCGAGCTCGGTGGTCATTTCTGACCCCGACCCTGGCCGGAGGGCTGTTGCCGCCAGGCTGGGACTGACCGTGGTGACATCGAACGTGGCGGTGGCCAGCAGCTGCAAAATCATACTGCTTTCCGTCAAACCGCAGACCGTGCCCCGCCTGCTCGGGGAGCTGGGCGCGATGCTCACCGCGGGCCACCTGCTCATAAGTGTCGCGGCTGGCATCAGTACCGAACAGCTGGAGAGGGCATTTGAAGCACCCGTCCGCGTGATCCGGGTGATGCCCAACCTCCCTTGCGTGGTCGGGGAGGGAGTGATGGCCATGTGTTTGGGACGTCACGCGACCTCCGAGGATGCCGCCGCCGTCCGCGAGCTGCTGGGCAGCTCGGGGAAGGTTTTCCAGGTGGCGGAGCACCTGATGGATGCGGTCACCGGTTTTACCGCCAGCGGACCGGCGTTTGTTTTCCTGCTGATTGAGGCGCTTGCCGACGCCGGGGTGAGGGTGGGGTTCACCTGGGACGAGGCGGTGGTGATGGCCGCCCAGACGGTGTTGGGTTCTGCCAAGGTGGTGCTCGGGATTGAGGCGCACCCGGCAGTACTGAAGAACAAGGTCACATCTGCTGGCGGGACAGCGATCGCCGGTCTTCACCAGTTGGAGGCGGCGGGCGTGAGGGCGGCGATCATGGACGCCGTGTTAACGGCGACCCAGCGCTCCCGCGAGCTGGGAAAGGGTATTGGCGGGTTGCTTGCGAGAGATGGCGACTCCAACCCGACAGAGAGGGTGCCCGATGAAGCGGTGAGTGACGGCTGAGGGGTTTCGCACCAGGGCGCGGGGGATCTGGGGTGGGGCGACAGTTCCCGCCCCGGACGATGACGATCATGCGCGTCGATTCCCGGCTGAGCGCTGCCCACCCGGTCTCTGCGGAGCTCCCAAACGGCATGACCCGTCTAGGTTGTGCTAGCGCCTCAGCTTCAGCTTCCGGAATGGCCAGGGCAGTTCCTGTCCGGCCCGGGCAGGATCAGCCCCCTGCGAACTGGAAGAGGAGACTTAGAACGCGAGCCCGGGAGGAATGTGGACGGCCATGGACTGGAACGAAAAGTATTCGGATATGGCCCGAAGGCTCAGCAGCTCAGCTCTGGCCGAGCTGTTCCAGCTGACCGAGCGACCTGATGTGATATCTTTCGCCGGTGGTTTCCCCTCCGAGGACATGTATTTGATCCCCGAGGTAGTGGAAGTTGCTAGGGAAGTTTTCCACCGACGGGGGGCTACCGTCCTGGGATACGGTCCAACACCCGGGTTTTCCGAGTTTCGGGAGTTCATCGCCCAGCGTCAATCCTTGCTGGGCATGAAGGCCTCCCCGGACAACATACTGGTAACCACCGGTTCACTGCAGGGACTTGACCTGCTGGGACGGTTGTTCCTGAATCCCGGGGAGGTGGTGATTGTCGAAGCCCCCACTTATCTCGGCGCCCTCACCACTCTAGCTGCTTTCGATGTACGCCTGGAGGCGGTTCCGGTAGATGACCAGGGGCTGGATGTGGACCAGCTGGAGGAGCGTCTGCAGCAGCTGCGCCGCCGAGGAAGGCCCGCCCGGGTGCTGTACACCATTCCCACCTTCCAGAACCCCTCCGGGCTTTGCCTGAGCCATGACCGCCGTATCAGGCTGCTGGAACTGGCATCCAGATACGACCTGATCATTTTTGAGGATAACGCGTACGGCGAGCTCCGCTTCGAAGGAGAGGAACTTCCCACCCTGAAGGCGCTGGATGAGGAAGGGCGGGTGGTTCACCTGGGGACATTCTCCAAGATCTTCTCCCCCGGGGTCCGGTTGGGCTGGCTCCATGCCGACGCTGGGGTGATCGAACGCGCCGTACTCATCAAGCAGGGCGTTGACCAGTGCTCCAGCTCACTGAGCCAGTTGTTGTGCCTGGAATTCGGACGACGAGGGCTCCTGGAGCGGCAGATCGAGATAACGCGTCAGATACTGAGGGCAAAAGCCACGGCGACCCTGCGAGCCCTCGCCGAAGCCTTTCCTCCGACCACCCAATGGACGGAACCGCAGGGGGGATTTTACACCTGGGTGACGCTGCCGCCCAACGTGGACACTCAGGAGGCGCTACCTCGCTGCATCAGGGAGGCACGGGTGGCCTACGTTCCCGGGAATCAATTCTACACCGATGGGCGGGGCCACAACCAGCTCCGCCTTTGCTACTCGCAGCCGTCGCTGGAGGAAATCGGCGACGGAGTGCGGCGTCTGGGCCAACTCCTGGCCGCGCTGCCCGGTTGACCGACCAGCCAGCCCGAGAGGACCCCGGCAGGTGCGCTCATGGGCCAGAACCCCTCCTGCGTCCCAGGGACCGGTCCCGCTGGAGGCGCGGTGCTGACCAGGCTTCCCAGCCTCCTTCACGCGGTGGTCGGAAGCCGTCATCACCCACGGCCAGGCGCAGCAGGTAGAGGTAGGCGTCCTTCAGGGTGGGGGTAACCGGCTCGGCTCCCGGTGGAGGGGGACCCTGGTCAAGGAGGAGGCGCCAAGCAACTCCATTGGCTTGCTGTCGTCGGGCAATCACCCACCCGGCGCGATCCGGTGAATCCAGGGCTTGGCGCACCTCCCATACGCGCCCGGAGACCTCCTCCAGGGCGCTGCGGACCGACCACTTCCCGAGGAGCACTCCCTGATGTAGGATCATGACATCGTGGGCTATGTCCTCTAATCCTGCCGCGGTGTGGCTCACGATGAAAGCCGTTTTCTGTTTACAAAGGGCTGCAAGTAGCAGAATGGTGTGCCGCCGGGCTTGGGGATCCATGCCGCGAAGTGGTTCATCAAGCAGCAAGACCTCCGGGTCGTTCAGCAGGGCCTGAGCCAGTCCGATCTTCCGTTTCATGCCGGCAGGATAGCGACCGCGCCGGGTCTTCAGCCATTTCGGCGGAATATCCATCCCGGCTGCCACCACGTTGATTCGGGGCTGGACGAGGTGTTCGGGGATCTTCTTCAGCCGGCCCAGGTAGATGAGGAATTCCCTCGCCGTCATGCTCGGGAAGACGCCGAAATCCTGGGGGAGATAACCAATGAGGTCCCGGTATTCCGTTCCCCACTGGGCCAGATTCCTTCCCCGGTAGCTCACCGTTCCCGCACTGGGCCGGTAGAGGCCGGCCAGGATCCTCAGCAGGGTGCTCTTTCCCGAGCCGTTGGGCCCGAGGATCAACGTGACCCCGGGTCGGCTGGAAAAGCTGATGTGTCGCAGGGCCACCACCGCTCCAAACCTCTTGGTCAGTCGGCGTACGCTGAAGCTCAATGCTGGTCCCTCCAGCCCTCCGCCCACCTGTGATCCCACCACCAAGCCAGCAGGACGCACAGGGCGCCCATCACCAGACAGGTCATCCGAACCCCCAGGTGCAGCGACGAGGTGGTGAGGGGGGACAGCAGGTGCAGTACCCCCAGCCGGGCCCCACCCAGGAGCTGTGCTCCCCACGCTTGAAGGAGGAGTTTGGGCTGTCGGGGGTGGTGGTTGGAGATCGGCATCTTTTAACCAGGGTGCACCGGGAGGCTCTGGATCGGCACGGTTATGGTTGGATTACCGCGCTCAGGGCGCCGAGGATAAGGAAGCTGCAACGGCAGGGGGTAGTTCAGCTATCCTTGTTCGACGAAGAAAACATAGCGGAGATTCAAGATCCCGACCATCCTGAGCGGCGTCTGATAGTCTGCCGCAACTGGCAGGTGGCCACCGAGCGGAGGAGGGAAGCGTGAGGTGATGCTGGAGGCCACCAAGGTGATGCTGTCAGGAATCAAAGAGCGGGTATCCAGAGGCCGGCTGAAGGATGAACGAAAGATAGCCCTGGCTGTGGGCAAGGTGATCAACAAGTTCAAGGTACAAAAGCACTTTTCCCTTTCGATCGGCCGGGGGTACTTTGGGTTTGCCGTCAACGAAGACAAGGTGGCCCAGGAGGCGGCCCTGGACGGGATCTACGTGGTGGAGACCACTGTTGATCCCCAGAGGACGTCTCCCAAAGAGATGGTTGAAGGCTACAAGTCGCTGAGATACGTGAAGCGGGCCTTCAGGACGATGAAGAGCATGGCCCTGGAACTGAGGCCCATCTACCACCGTCTTGCCGACAGAGTCCGCCCCCATGTGTTCTTGTTCATGCTGGCATATATATTACGTCATCTGGCACATGCAACAGGCTCTTAAGCCCCTGAAGGAGGGTCACCCGCAGGTATGCCAGAGTTTCCAGCACGTGCTCTGCTGCCTGGAGCGTCTTGAGCTCAACACCGTCAAGGTGCAAGGAGTCACCTTTGATGTGGTCACTGAACCAGACGCTCATCAGCAACTGATCCTTGATCACCTGGGGGTGCAGTCGCTGCTGCCTAAGCCCAGGGCGTTACAGAAGCAGCAGCCCACAAGGCTTTCATGGCCCCGACGGATCGGGGCTTTTTGGCATCTGTCCAGTTTCAACTTCTGCTTAGTCATGCATTCGTCCGACCGTTCAATGTCTCCTCACTCTGACTCTCGAGAGGCAGGGAAGTACTCACAGGGTCCGGCCTCAAAGCCAACTGTAGAAGGACGCTCCGTACCGAATACGGCTGAAGATGGGCTTTTGATAATTATATTAGCGAACACAGGGATCCGGCGCGCCCAAGTGTGCTGGCCTACGAATGGTAGTCGCCGAAGTCCTTATGAACAATTACCTCTGGTGGTAACGGCCGCAAAGTTATACGCCGAAGCCGACCGGGGCCAAGGATGATCCTGCGTGGAACGTCGCCATGTTGGATCAAGGCCTGGATGCCTCCTCTTTTGACGTTGCCTAAAATCCCCTCGTTTACGAAGGTCGTTTCAGCACCTTTCGCTCCGCCTCGAACCGGTCCCAGGCCTCAAGGACGAGGCGGCGTGTGCGGTATTCGCCGTACAGGCGCTCTTCTTTCTCTCTGAGTACGCGAAAAGTCTCACCGGGGAAGTCGGGCCCGAGGACATCCTTAGGGTCGAGGATGTAGCGCAGCTCGTCCCGGGTGAGGCCGTAAAGCTTAGCATAGTAAGCATCTAACTCGGCACGGATGATGGTGCGGCGCTCGGAATCCCAGCGGAAGGGCGGGATCGCTTCGGCGTCCGGATGGACCCTTAGCGAGCTGCCGCAGCATTCCTTCCAGCGGCGGGCAATTTCTTTGCGCAGCTGCCGCGAGCACTCCTCCCAGACCTCACGCGCAAACGCTTCCAGGTCCCAGGCGGTGTAAACCAGCTCCAGGACGCGGGGGACAACGAAGAACAGGTCGGATTCAGTATAGGCATCGGGCGGGAGGAGGGGGAGTTGTTTAAGGTAGTTGTAAGTTAAGTGCATCCCACCTACCTTCTGACGTGCTGTGAAGTCAAAAACCAAGCTGTTAATACTTGCGATAAGGCATGCAATAGTCGTGGTTTTTATCCCACTTCGAGCGAAAATCATTAACGGCACGGTATGCCCCACCCCCGCCCGCGGCAGGACGGCGAAGATGGCCGTGCGCTCATTGCTCGCGTTGGTCACGTCCCTAAACCCGAATAGCCACTCCCGCTCCCACTTCCAAAGGAGCTGCGTGCCGTCGCGGTTCCACTTCTCCAGCCGCGCTTCCACCGTTTCCTCCCTCACCCAGTACCGCGGCACGACGAAGTAATCGGGGTCGGCGTACTCCTCTTCCTGCGGCGTGGGGAGGTGTGTGCTGCGGGTGTTCGGCGGCACTCCTTCATAAGTCCCAAACCGGTGGTCAAATTGCCAGATCATCTTCGCCTCATAAAGAGGCACCCAGACCTCGTCACCCCGCACAAAGCAGAGTCCATCGAGCCGGCCTAGCTCCAGGCCGCGCATGAGCACGTATCCCTGATCTTCTAGCTCCTGCGTCGTGCGGAAAAGGTGACTGTCGTTGGCCATATCAAACATCCTCATGAACCGCACACCCCAGGGGTTCTCCCCTGTGCGCTCGTTCACCAGCACCGGCACTCGCCGGTAAATCTTCCTGGTGAGATCCGCGTCTGCTTTGGTGCGGAAGACGGGACAGGTGCGGGTGTTGGGGTTGAAGAGAGCCAGCTCGTCCGGGCTCAGCTCAAACACGCGGCGGTCATCGCGCAACTGCTCGGTGCGGGTGAGGAAAAAGGCGAAGCGCATAGGACTTTCCTCTTCCCCTCGGCCGCGGATGGTGACAAGGCAGAACTTGTAGCGACTGTCGATGGCTGGGAAAATTCCCTCCCGATTTTCAAAGTCATAAAGGCTCACCAGCCGCCCGTTTTCTACCAGGTGGGCAAAAAAGTGCCTGGTGGTGTCATCCGTGGCAATGCCCGTGGGCAGCACTACCCCCGCGCGGCCTTCCGGACGGAGGATCTGGGAAAAGAGTTCCGCGAAGACGCCATACGTGTTGATGTCCCCGCGGGCGGTGAGCGGAAAGCGGCCGGAATACCGCAAGAACTTGCTCTGAGCCTCGGCGGCGTGCTTGGCCTCCTGGTATTCTGCCCAGAGGGCAGGGTTGGTGGTCGGCAAAGCCCTGATCAACCGTCGTCGGGTGGCCTTGTTGAGGGCATTGGCGATTTGAGGATCGCGGGTGGCAAAAAACTCCTTTTCCTGTAGCTTGATTCGCTCCCACGGCGGGTTGCACAGCACCACGTCAAAGCCACCCCGCGCAAACACTTCGGGGAACTCCAGCGGCCAGTGGAAGAAGCGGTACTTCTCCGCCATCTCCCAGGCCTGCTCCAGGAGCTTTTGGTTTGCCTGGCCCCTGAGATAACCCCACAGATCAGCCGTGAGAGGCACCACCTCCGCTTGGCTGGCCTCATCAGTGACGAGCGCAAAGAAGGCAGCAGTCCAGAGGTGACAGGCAGTGAGACTTCGCCACAAAAGGGTGCCTTCTTTGCGAGTGTTCCTGTGTGCGTGAGTCTTTCGCTGCACCACCTCCGGCGTGTCGTCCGGCAAGGCGAGGACGGGCAGCGCCTCACCCAGGAGAGCATCCGGATCCGGTCTTGTCCCGAACGCCAACCGCAGTTGCCGCCCTTTGCGCTCTTGCCGGTTCCGCTTGGCCAGAGAACGGGCGATTGCCTTGTCGTCTCCTTCAACCGCTTTGTAAGCCTCGTCCGGGATGCCTCTTTCCACGACGCCAAGATCCAAGACACCCAGCAGTGAGTCGCCGCAGCGGATGCGGTGATCCAGGAAAGTCAGCGGCTTGCCCGGGGTGTGCCCCTCAATCCACAAGGCCACCTTACAAAGCTCCACCGCCATCGGGTTCTTGTCTACCCCGTAGATGCAGTGAGCGATGACCTCGCGCACCGCCGATCTAACCTCTTCCGGAGAGGGTTCATCTGCCTCGCTCTGGATGCGGGCCAGTTCCTGGCCCAGCAGCCTCGCCGCTGCCAGGAGAAAGTGTCCGGAGCCGCACGCAGGGTCACAGACCTTAATGGACAGGAGGGCTGCTCTTTTTTCCTCCACCGTGTACTTCCCTGCCAGCCTTTCTCGAATCACCGGTACCAACGCACCAGCCACCAGCTCCTCCACCAGAGCGCGCGGCGTGTAGTAAGACCCGGTGGACTTGCGCTCGCTGCCAGGATCCAAGGCAAACTCCGGCCGGCTGCCCTCCAAGTAAGTAATAACGGGGTGAAAGTCCAAAAGGCTCTCATAAACACTGCCCAGTTCCTCCACGTCCAGCGCGCGGTAGTTAACCCGTCGCCAGGGGCCGCGCTCACTTTCTTTGTACATGGACAGGTACCAGATGGCTTCCAGGAACGCCCGATTGGTGAGGTGAAGCTCATTGAGGTCCTCGGTCGCTTTTGCCTCGAACAACGGTCCGTCCAGCGGCGGCAAGCCGAGCTTTTGTCCCAGGGATTCCTCCGCCAGTAGGCGAAAGGTAACTTTGGTGCTTTCCCACAGGTCACCGTGATCCGTCCACACGCGCCGATCTTCACAGAGACGGCGCAATCTGGCCACACTGTAATATTCGCGGTAGGTCGCGTTGGTGGTAAGGAGCTCCCGCTCTTCGGCCACCATGAGAAAAAGGAGGCGGTAGATGAGGCGCAAAAGCTGCTGGTAGTACTCGACAGCATCCAGCCGCCCACTGCGTACTCTCTCTCGCAATGCCTCATTGAACGGGTGCTGCAAAAAGGCCCCACCAAGGATCTCTATGGCTTTCTCAACACCGTCCCGCAGGCGGTCGCGCACCCGACTGCCCTGCTCCACGGTTTCGAGGTAGTAACGCTCCAGCCAGCAGTCACCCGCGGCGTCACGGGGAAGGCGGGAACGGTGAACCAGCCGGTAAAAGAGGGAGAAATCGGCGAAGTTCCTGCCGTCCATCATTTCTCGCAGATCAAACTCCAAATAGGCAGGTTGGGTACGGCGCAAGTTGGTTCGTAGAAGTCGCAGGATGAAACCGTTGGTCACTATCCCCCACAGATGCTCGGTGCGATTCAGGTACTCCTGTACTAAGGAGTGGGGGGCAAGGCGCGGCCGTCCCGCTACCGGGCGGCGGTCAAGGGACAGCCGACAACCTGCCACGTGTACCGGAGGGGCCCCTTCGCCCGTTCCGGCGCGGTGGGAGATGGCGTAAGTATTCCCGTCCACAGTGGCAGCACGGGGTGTGTAAACCAGCTCGTAGCTCAGAAGGCTCAATAGCGGGATCACCCACTGATCCCGGGTGACGGTGGTGGCGGTATCGGTTTCCGGAAGGCGCTGCAGGCGGTGCTGGAAGGCCTGCCAGTGCTCTAGCGCCTCCTGCCAGACAGCGGCAATCTCGGTTTCCAGGCGGCCACTTTGGCCAAAGTCTCTCGGCTTCTGCCCAGGAGCTGTCCCCTCGTATATGCGGTCAAGCAAATCCGGGGCCAAGAGCCCGCCTTCCACCCTCAGGCAAGGGAATCGCATATCACCTCACCACCCCTTTGGGCACGGGTAACAGGAGCAGTATCCCTAACAGGTCGGGCGGGAACTGTGGCCGCACTGCCAATCCTCGGCGGATCATGCGGGCAGCTGCCCGCACCCGCCGGTGGGCATCAAGTACCCGTTGTGCCCGTTCCTTTACCTTTGCTTCGAGGTGTGGCAAAAGGTCGTCCCACCAGCCTAGCACCTCGGCGAGCACTTCCCGGCGCTCCTGAGAGGACACCGGGGCATTGGGGGCAGCCTCAACGAGGAGCCGCCGCGCGTCGTCTTCCTCAAGAAAGACGGGGCTTGCCGGGCTGCGCCCCTGCAGGCCCAACACCACAACTTCCTCGGCCAAAAGTGGTGCCTGATTTGGCTGTTCCACAAGGTACCGCAGCCGCAATAGGAGGAGCACCGTTCGTCGGCCTACTTTCGTGGTGCGCAGTACGCCACAGCGCGCCGCCGGCGACTGCCCTCCGCCCACCAGGGCGCTCTCCAGGAGCCACCTGGCTAAAGCGCCGACGAAAGGATGGTTCCTGCCAATCCACTCGGCACCCTCGGGAGGAGGGGAAGTGAAGCTCACGCGCCACGGGTTGGACGGGATGGCCTGGCGCACGAGAGCTGGAAGGGTGCGCCCCGACGGCACGAAGAGCGTATACGCACCGTTACCCGAGCCCTCAAGCCCTAGACCTAGCCGCTGGCAGGCATTGACGACGAAGTGCCGGACCGCATCGGGATCGCCCAGGACATTGTCCGTGGCGCGTAGTTCGCGCTCCACTTCTTCGGGCTTGATCGACCTCTGGGCGAAGCGGGTGCGACTTTCTCTTTCCCGGCCCGCGGCCTCATCCCAGCGGCGGTGGAAATCCAAAACCTTCACATCCTCGAAGAGGCTGAGCTGGTAGTAGTTGCGCCGGCTGAAGAGCGCCTTCAGGACTGCCTCCATGACTGAATCGCTATCCACAGGCACCGGCACAGCTACGCCGAGGCTCTTTCTGATCTCTGCCGCTTTGCGCAGAAGCACGTCCAGCACCGCACCATCCACCGGGTTGTCGCGGCCGTAAAGCAAGACGGCGCGTACCTTCGGCGCTTGCTGCCCGAAGCGGTCGACCCGTCCCTCGCGTTGCTCCAGGCGGTTGGGGTTCCACGGCAGATCGTAGTGCACTACCGCCGTGAAGTGTTCTTGCAGGTTGATGCCTTCGCTGAGGCAGTCAGTGGCCACCAGCACGCGGGGCTGACTTTTGGAGAGCTCTTCCACCCTGAGGCGGCGATCCTCTTCGGGCAAGTTCCCGGTTACGGCCTCCACCGCCAGGCCTGGAAATTCCGGTTTCAACCTGCGCTTCAGCTCGGCGGCTACGTACTGCGCCGTGGGGATGTAGCGACACCAGGTGATGGGGTGATAGCCCTCCCGCAGGAGCCGTTGCACAATTTCCGCGCAACGAATAACCTTGGTGTCGGCACCCGAGCTTATAATGGCTTGCGCAAGACGGGCAAACTGGCGCAGCTTGCGCCGGCCGCTTTCCGGCAGATCAACTTCGCCTTGCTCGACCACATGCGAGGGCTCCACGTCCATCGACTCGTGGTCGGCAGAATCATAAACGAAGGGGGCATAGTCCTGATCGTCAGCCTCTCCAAATTGCCGATCCTCCCCTGCTCGTTTCGACAACGCAGCTACCGCGGCGGCTGGGCTGGACATCACACACCGTATAAGGGACAGGGCGGCCCAAAAGCGGATACGCCGACGCCAGCCAGACAAAGTCTCGCCTGTACGCACTAACTCTTGGCTGAAGCCGTAGACTCGATGGAACAGTTCGCGGTACGCTGGCGACAGATCATAGGTTGCTTCCTCGGTGTCACGCTCCGGGAAGCAAGTCACCTCGCCCAGCCACTTGATGATATCGGCCCGCCGCCGCTGTACGAAGTGCTGAGCCACCTCTCCCCGCTGGGCTTCGGTCAGATGGTGGAAGCTCAGATCGGCAAAGGAAGGACGCAGCAGCGCCAAAAGAGACACGAAAGACGCCTCGATGCCGCTGTGTGGTGTTGCCGTAAGGAGGACGAGGTGGCGCTTCTGGTCGGCAGCCAGAGCACGCAACAACTCGTGGCGCTGCTGCTGCACGCGCGACCTAGTCCCCGGCTGGGCGGCTCCGTGGGCTTCATCCACAATAACAAAAGATGGGCAGTGGGTGAGAAATTCCGCCCGGTGGCGATCTGACTTGACGTAATCGATGCTGACCACGATGTGCTGGTAGTACCTGAAGATGCTCTGCTCACCCGGCGGGAGTCCTCGCTCGAGGCGGCTTACCATTCCAGACCGAATGACTTCGGCCTCTATGTGGAATTTCTCCGCCATTTCCCGCTGCCACTGCTGACAAAGATACGGCGGGCACAGGACGCATATGCGGTCGATCTCGCCCCGATCCAAAAGCTCTCGTGCGATGAGTAAAGCTTCGATGGTCTTGCCCACACCCACATCATCGGCGATTAGAAGACGCACCGGGTGGAGGCGCAGGGCCATCAGTAAGGGCACGAACTGGTACGCGCGGGGCCGCACCGAGATACGGCCCAGGGAGCGGAAGGGACCCGCACCGTCCCGCAAGGCAAGCCGAGCCGCTTGCCACAAGAGCACGGCGCCTACGGCATCTCCGGTGTCCTCCGGGGTAGGCAGGGGGAAAACTGCCGGCTTTACCTCCTCCAGTCCGGCTTCCACCAGGGGCATGTAGATGCCGCAAACCTCACCTTCCTCGCCAATCAGCGGCCGCAGGCGCATCACCCCTGGCTTAGTCGGTGGTAAAACCACCCACTCACGTCCACGGCAGCGCACGAGGCTGCCCGTGGCTGGCTGCGCGTGCATTCATTCATCCCTCCCCTCGCCGAAGATGTCGGCGTAGGCTTGGACCTGCTCCTTCAAGTCGCGATCGTATCGGATTACCACCACCCGGTAGCCGAGATCCCGGAGCTCGGCGCGCACCTCTTCATCATGTGCGGCTTGATCCGGTTCGTCGTGTACCGCCCCGTCGCAGAAGACGCAGATGTTAGGCGCGTAGAAAAAGTCGGGCACGGTAGGGTAATCGGCCAACTGTTTCTGCGCTTCGTCCGGCAGCCGTCGGCCGGTCTCATAGAGGTAGTCAATAAACCGCCGCTCCAGTTCTGAGCGCGAGTCGGTGAGCGAGCGGAGCCATCGGTAGTGCTGTTCGTAGTCACGCCCCGCCACTTCTTTTTGGGCACGGCTAGCCGCCAGCCGCTCCAATGCTTCCCGCACCAGGTGCCGGTTCAACAGCGGGTGATCCCGCTGGTTTGTGTAAGAGAGAAGGCAACGGTAACAGGCCCGGGCGCAACCCTGGCCTTCGTCATCGAGTAGGAAGTGGCAACGTTCCAGAGCTGCCCGGGCTACGGCCGACAGAATCCCTGGCTCCTCTACCAGCTGCCTCAAGACTCCTACGCCGCCCTCGGCTGCTTCCCAGTAGAGAACGGCGCGGTGGCCGCCTTCGCCAATGCGTTCGGAAACCAGCTCGGATTCTTCCACCTGGAAGACACTCTCCAGCCCTCGCTGGAGAGCGTACTGCAGGGTGGCCATGAACTCTTCGTCGCCCTGCCAAGCCGGCTCGAGCAAATAGACCAGGAGGAGGTTGGTGGTATCCCACACTGCTAGGCGTACCGCTTCTCGCCTGGCGGGAGCCTTTCCAGGCGATTCCTCCAGCTCCTCCTCTTCGAGTCGACTGACCCAAAAGTCCCCCCGGTCCAGGTCTACGACGAAATGCTCGCCAGGCGGCCGGTGGCGCCAGCCATTGTTGAGGCGGTAGAGTGTGGCGCAAGGGGCGTAAACCAAGCGCAGCAGATTGTTTCCAGCTCCGTCGCGCACCAGCGCCGAGACCCTCCGCAGCTGGCCGCCAGGTGCTGGGGCAAAGCGAAAGTGGGTAGATATGTTGTAGCCGCGGCGCAGTCGTTCCTCCTCTTCACAAGTGATGCGCTCACGTCGTCTGGTGCGGACGTTAGGCATGTCGAGCAACACAGCTATTTCACTGCTGAAACCATCAAGCCGCGTGCCGCAATTTACGCAGAGATCGACCGTTTGCTCATCGTGAAAGTATCCGCACGCCTTACACAATTTGGCAACCCGGCGCCGTTGCTCGAGACCTCCCGGCGGAAGGATCATACCGCGCACTTCATACTTGGCCCCATCGTGGTAGATGATGTTATGAGGGGCAAATTCCCTTAGCGCTAGGAAACGCGGGCGCGTAATATACTCGCCGTCGCCCCGCGGAATATACGCCCGTAGAGGCAAACGCGGGAAATTGTAACCAGGCAGGAACCCCTCACTGGCCAGATAGCGGTAGGGATAGAAATCCGACTCTTCTCGCACCCTGGTCCTGTTAAGGAGCAGGTTGCGCTGCCGGTTGGCCTCATCTATCAGCCGCCGGGCGTCCTGTTGCTCTTCGCGGCGGCGGGAGCGGAGAAACCTTTCCTGGGCGCTCATTAGCTGGTTCATGGCCGCCCGATAGAGCTCCCGCCACCGTTCAAAGGCCGCGTCGAATGCCCGGTCCGCGTACCGGAGGGTGCTTTCTAGCCACTGCTCGCTGTACCAACCGCTATTTGTCAGCTCCAGGCCGCACGTGGCAAGAATCGCCCGGGCCTCCTCCACGCATTCGCGCAGGCGCGATTCTGGCAGCTTTACACGGATCTGCACCTCTTCCTTGAGCGGTAGTTCTGGGAACTTGTCTACGTCAATTACCTCGTCAAGACAGCTGCCCAAAGCACACCCAGTCTTGGCGAGCCAAATAGCGTGCACATGTGCCCGCACCAGGTCTTCGTTGGCGAGATCAAGGGTCGGGCTGCGCACCGCACCCGCCACCATTGATTCACGCTTACGGAAGAAGTACTGGTCGTGAGCGCTGCGCGCAGCACAGTAGGTCAGAACGAGGGCGGGATCGCCGCGCCGACCGGCTCGACCACTACGCTGGGCGTAATTGGCAGGGGTGGGCGGGACGTTGCGCAGGTGCACGACGCGGAGGTCGGCAATATCAATGCCCAGCTCCATCGTGGGAGAGCAGAAGAGGCACTTGAGATCCCCTTCACGGAAGCGCCCTTCGCGCTCCTGTCTCTTTTCGACCGAGATTTGCGCTGTATGCTCACGGCCCTCAATGCCGCGCAGGAAATGAGCAGCGCTGCGGTAAAAGTCACGGAAGAAGGCGTTTACCTTCCGCTGAACTTCAACGTATACCGGGCTTTCCACCCGCCGGGCATGCACGGGGTCTGGAGGAGGCGGGGTGCCGTCACCAAGCTTCCATACGAGACAACCGGCCTCCAACTGCAGGTGCTTTTCCCCTCTCGCTTCCAGTGGAAACAGCAAGCCGTGCGAGCAGAGGATGTCCACTAACTGGAAAAGGAACTCCCGGTACTCTTCAGCGGTAAGGCCAAGTTCACGCCGCAGGTACCGGCCGATACGGCTCTTTTCGCTCAAGCTTTTCTTATAGAAGCCCTCAGGAGTGCCTACCAGCACAAAGCGCGAGGCCGGCCGGAACCAGTCTTCTTCTTCCCACCACGTATCGTTGATATCCTGATCCACCCGCCGCCGTAGCTGCTGCTGCTCGGTTTCCAAAAGGATCTTGGCATTGATGGCCAGGTGGCGGCGGAAATAATCCAGAAACGCCTTCACCACGAAATAGCGCTTTTCCGGTTCAAGGGAGGCAAGGGCCGGACAGGCGCGCCACCGCTCCCCGTCTTCGCAGAGTTCACGCAGCCCCAGATATTCGATTTCCAAGAGGCCACATTGTTCCAGGTTCGGCTGCACGATGCGCCACGCGCGCTGTAGGTCTTCATAAAGCCGGTACTCCACCAGGTCGCGGAAGGTGCGCCACACCCTTTCCGCGAACTTACTCTCCGGCACCAGATCTGGATTCTTGGCTACCTCCGACAACCCAATTGCCAAGCCAGCCAGGACTTCCTCGGTCACGTTCTCAGGGTGCAGCTGGCCATTGGCTTCCAGAGCCCGGTAAAGCGCCGCCCGAAGACGAGAAATGCGTACGAAGTCATTGAAGTGCCCTGCCTGTAGCGAGGCATCTTGCCGGTTGTCGGTGAAGCTCAGAATCTTGCGCTCTTCTTCGCCTATCCCGTGGTGGGCAGCATGGAGCAATGCGGCAACACTCATGATAGTGGTGGCACTGCTTCGACCCTCGCTGGAAAGGCGCCCCAACTTGCGGAACTCGCGCTCTCGCTTGGTGTAAACCTCGCCGCAAGCAAGACATAGTCGGAGGGGTTTAGCCTGGAAGAACGCCTTTATGGCACCTGGAGTAGGCTCGGTGGCATAGGTGCCGTCTGGCCGCACCCAGACTTCACGAGGCACTGCCTCTCGGTAGGCTTTCTTCAACCTACCCCGCTTATCGAACCATTCTGAAGGAAAATGCTCGAAGTCAGGAGTCCACTCCCCAACTTCCTCGGCGAGAACTAGGTAGCCAGGCTTGATCGCACCCTCTGGCACGAAGAACTCACTGTCGGGTTCACGGGGCAAGAGACGACTGCCCGCCTCGTTGAGCCAGACGTCATAGTATGCCTGTCCACACTGACGGCAGAATTCCAACGGGTAAAGGACGCGCTCTTGCGCTTGCCCCGGTGCGTAGTACTGACCTTCGAGCGTTAGATGGCGGGTCTGTGGAGCCTCAAGGGTGGCGTAGACAGCCTGCCCCTGACTTATGAACTGGTGAAGCTTCAACGCAAACACAGGGGTGTCGTCGTTCAGCTTGAGGCTACTGCCGCGCAACAGGAACTTACGCAGGTACTCACGGCAATACTCTTCGTGGAGCCCCACTTCTCGCGCGAGGCGGCGTGCTGCTTCGGTGAGGGTGAGGGGCGTGCACCGTTCGGTAGCCCCATCTGGTGCACGGTAGAACCCGAGAGTCCGTTCAATCCACCGGGTCAGAGGATGCTTCAAGAGTCCCTCAACGGTCTCAGGTACCGGCTTGTTCAGGGCAGCCCGCAGATTGTGAGAATCCGAACCCTCCAGGCAGGCGATGGGTTCGAACTGCTCTTCAATTACATTAGTAGGGGACACATCTACGCCGAAGATCTTGCTGGCAAAGTCTGCCACAACCCGACGACTGTGAGCAGCCCCCACCCCTTCCCTACTGACCATTGTGGCACTGGTGCCAATACAAACTAGATCGGGGTTGCCACAGCGATGACGGAGGCGCCGGATCAGCAGAGCAACATCCGCCCCCTGACGGCCCCGGTACGTGTGCAACTCATCGAGCACTAGGAAATCTATGCCAGCCACCGTACGGTCTACAAACCGCTGCTCTCGCGGGCGCACGAGAATCAGCTCAAGCATGACGTAGTTGGTCAGTAGGATGTGCGGTGGTTTCTCAAGGATCTTCTTTCGCCTATCTTCCTTCTCCTGACCCGTGTACCTCTCAAAGGAGACTGGTAATGCGCGGCCGGTACGCTCCTCATAAACTGCAGCCAGCTTCATAAGGGCATCATACTGGGAATTGACCAAAGCATTCATGGGATAGACGATAATGGCACGAACCCGGGATTCTGCAGCGTTGTGGCGCAGCACAGAGTTAAAGATGGGAATTAGATAGGTCAGGGTCTTGCCAGAGCCGGTGCCGCTTGTGACTACGAAGGATTCCCGCCGCAAGGCACACAATATGGCCTCTTCTTGGTGGCGATAAAGGGTAATGGGGCGTTTCCGACTGTCAAGAAAAATTTCCGCACAGAGTGGGTGCAGCAAGCCTTTACGGCAGAGATCGACAACCGAGGATCCTCGGGCATAAGGGGGGTTCAGCTGTAAAAGCGGCTCCGGCCATAAAGCGTCGTTCTCGAAAATCTCACGTTCTACCAGGGCCCTTATCCGGTCATCGGCCAGGTTGAGGAAGCTCCGCACATAGTGCTGATAATCAGCAACTACGGAAGAAGCGTACTGAAAGATGCTCACGATGATCCCCCGCTCTTCCGCGGCTGAAGCCCCTCGCTCGATCGGGCAGCTGAGACACCTGCCCACTCTCAGCTTCAGAGCCTCAGTAGTGTCCCCGCTGGGTGCTGTAATAGTTTCTGTACGGGCTGCTTTCGATCCTGCAGGTGGGCCAACGGGGCTGAGTTGCCCTACGGGGATGGACGTGGGGTTCAGCTGCAGTGCTTCCGACCATAAGTACGCGACCCAGCGCCAGTCATGATCTAGCTGATCTGTGTATGACCTCGATCACGCGCCGGTAGGCAGCCTTGAAGAGCTCAAACGCATTATCATCGGCCAGCGCCAGGAGCGGGATGCTTGGGTAACGATCAATTGCAGTTGACGGGATGTGTATTTCCTCAATCTGGTTGAGATCTTGCCGCAGCTGATCCCTTTCACCTTCATCAAGCAGGCCGTGCTCCTTGAACACCTGGAAGTAGATCTGCACTGACGGCCTGCCGGTACCACACCTTAGCAACGGGTGGCGCATGCCGTCGTCATCCACAATGACCGGGACAAATGAACCCTCAGTCATACCGGTTCCCCAGTAGATGTGCGAAACCTGGGGTTTGAGCCAGTCGAGGAGTCTCCTCGCAGTTCGTAGGGCATCAGGACCATGCTTCTCCTCGATGTCCCTCATGAAACTAGCCTCATTCCACTTCCGCTGACCACGGCCCCTCGCGTGCTTAGCCTCTCCCTTTCCCGTTAGTCCTAGCACCGTCGGCACGAGGGTTGTCAGATCATCTCCAGCAAACTGGCGTACCTCTACGGCCAGGACCTCAGCCGGACTCATCTGCTCGTTCAGGAACTCTATGGTGCGGCGGAGTTCGGGCGGAATGGCATCGGCCACAAACAGCAGCCGTAAGCGTCCTGAACGCAGGTTCGCATCCACTTTTTCCCAGAACCCATCTGAATCCAGGTCAGGATCTACCTCCGAGAGCAAGTGATGGAGCATTTCCTCCGGATCCATTCCCTTCTCTTTGCAGAAAGCCTCGAATGTAGCGCGAAGGCGATCAGCTTGCCAGTACAGGGCGGCGTGTGCTGCGTATTCGAGCATCTGGCCCACGACCTCACGCCGAAGCCGCGTATCACTGCTTCGCTTTACCTCCACGAGGGTGGGCACACCGTCCTGGTCTACGAACAGCAGATCCACCCACCCTCCTGCGCCCTCAGCCGTTGGAATGTGGCACTCGCGGGTAACGAGGAGCCAACGCCGTGGCGTGACCGGGTCGATCTGGTCCCCCGCAAGGAGCTCCGGGTGCCGTTCCAGGAGGCGCTGGAGCTCCCCCTCGTGGGAATACTCCTTTTCGGTCAATGCCTTAAGATCCCCATCGCCGGCAACAGAGAAGATACAGCGTCCCACGGCACAGCCCACCCTCCCAACTGTTCATTCAGCCACACCGACTACCATGTTTCGCGCCTTGATTCCAGCTTCGAAGCGTTACGTCCGATGATCTGGTGCAAAAACTGTGACCCTGAGTGCTCATGCGTTATCTACCCCGCTGTCGCCTTCAGATCCTGCTGAGACCGGGTCTTTGCCTTGCCCATGACAGGCAGGCTCCATGGACTCCTGGCTAAGTAACGCCGACCAGTAATCCGTTCCTCGTGTATCTCCACCAACCGCTCCCGCTTGGGGATCGATGATGACGTGCCTCGGGTAAGTTATCCTGATGTCAAGACGGCTACCGCGGGAACGGGGTTGCCTGGGGCCGCTGGAAGGAGATCCGAGAAGCCCAGCCAGAGAACAGAGGGCAGCCGGGCCGACTCCACCGGGTTATGGGCAGCAACAGACCCACATGGACTTTGTGGGGACCACTGCATATTGGCCATGATCTCGTCGGCGGGATCTGAACGAGTCAGGGAAGTAGTTAGTGGACGCTGAGGGCCACAATTCCGCGCGCGTGCCTGGCAAGCAGAACCGCGATTGCCCTTCTGCTGGTTCTGCTGCAGTTTCTGCTGAAGGGCTCTCTCCAGAGCCCCCCAGGCCCTCCTAGTGGTCGCCCGGTCCCTGCAGTCCAGCGGGAAACGAGTGACTGGGATGCCTTTCAATGAGTCCGGGTAACTCTCCGGCACGAGTCAAAGGATAAGGTGGCCTGGCTGATTAGCTCCCACCTCGATCATCAGAGTTCTGCTGCGACAAGAGCGGACTCCTTGCTTGGCCCTAAACCCTCGACGGAGTGTATCACTTCTTCCGTCTGCTCTGTCCTAGCCTTCCTCGTGAGCATCTCACCACACGCATGGGACCGCCATTCAATGGGCCCCGTGGGGTCTTACTGCGTCAACGTACCCGTTCAGCACCAGCAGACACTGGACCCGGGGAGGGCTCGCAAACGGAGAGGCCCTTTGCCTCCAAGGTCGGCCACTTCGAGTACCGACTGAGTTCGTGACGGGGCACTAGGGATCATTTCAAACTTGACTTCGAGACGTTGCACCGTGGCTCCTCCTAACCGCCGGAGGAGCACTTTAGGGTCCGCGTGCTGGGGCGGGTCACTTCATACGTACGTCCCTTATACGACGCATTTACGTGACTTTTGCACAATTGGTTTATAACGCGCTTACGACCTGGCCACGGCGGGATTGCGACAGAGTTACGACACGCTTGCGACAGTCCCACATCGCAAGCAAGCCCTCCTGAGGTGTATGCGGATCGCATATGGGGCTATGTACGCGCGTGCACGGCCCCCGAGCCCGGTGTGTACGGGGTGCGAGCGCAGCCGTAGAGGCTGGTGTGTACGCGGAGCGCGACGTTGTATGCAGCTGCCGGGGGGCTGCTGTCACCCTCCACGCCGCCAGCTGTCGGTCTGCCCACGGCTTGCACGAGGCTGGGCGCATTGGGCTAGCCGATAAGCCGCTCGCGCGGGCCCAAGACGGCTCCAGCCCCTCACGGGGTCAATCAGGCTGTCTCACCTTTGACCAACAGTTCATTCATGTTCGTTTTCCTCTAACCTACCATCGTAGTGCACCGCGGTGTAGAAGGCATGTTTGCAATTTAGCAGGAGGGGCACAGAGCTTGGTGTGGGCCAGTGCCTCGGCATTTCCAAGACCGCCGACTTCGCGGTCGTGTGTGGGAGGGCACGCCTGTAGCACGGCCACAGCTCGTCTACGCTTCACAGCAGAATGCATACAGCCTTCGTGCCTCAAGGTACTCCCGATTGCACCACACTACGGCAGGGATTTCCATGGTGCTGATAGAATATTGTGATTACAACGTCCGCGAGGTGACCAGCCTTGGACTCCTGGCATGTCACAGTAGCCTCCCTGCTTCACGACGTGGGCAAAGTGATCTACCGAGGCGTGTCAGAGGCGCGTCGTCAGCGAATGAGTCATCAAACACTGGGCTTCGTATGGGCGAGCGAGCGCGGCTATCCTGAGCCCATTCTTGAGGCAATTCGGAGGCATCATTGGCAGAGTCAAGGCAGTGCCGAGTATGAACAGCTAGCAGCCGAGGCCTACCAAGGCCCCCAACGAGTGAGAAATCTTCTCTACGTGGTGCGCGAAGCGGATCGTCTGGCGGCGGCCATGGAGCGGGAGCCTTTCGATGAGGGCGGTTTTGACCTTTCCGCTTCGCTATGCAACATCTTCTCGACGATACAGCTCGACGGCCAGAAGAGCCCCTCGCCGACCCAGTGGCCGTTGGACCGTGATGCCTACCCCGAAGAGAAGGTGGTTCTCCTCCCTGCCGAGCGCGAAAGGATGTGGAGCAATCTACAAGAAGATCTCTCCAAGCTGGGCCGCAGACCCGATCCCACCAGTCTGCTCTATGTGTTACAAAAGCATCTGTCCCGCGTCCCCGAGCACACCTGGGTGAGAGCCTCTCCTCCTGACACTTCTCTCTACCACCACCTGAAGACCACCGCTGCGATCGCCCTTGCCATGTGGCGGCACGGAGAACATAGCGAAAACTGTTGGTCATCGGATATGAGTGGCTTTGTTGCCGATCGTTCCCTGCCACGCTACCTCCTCATCGGCGGAGACGTCTCGGGGGTGCAGGACTTCATTTACAGGGTATCATCGCGGCGGGCATTGCGGCTTCTGCGTGCCAAGTCGTTCTTCCTGGAGCTGTTCTGCGAGTGGGCGAGCACGCACTTCGTGGAGGCGTTAGGTCTGGAGCGTACCAGCATCGTGTATGCCGGCGGCGGCCGTTTCGTGCTTCTGGGTCCCCAGACGGCCCGGGCGCAAAAGACCATCCAACGGACGGCCCGGGAGGTGAATGACTGGCTGTGGAATGCCTTCAGCGGGGCACTTTATCTGGCGGTAGCCGCCGTGCCCATGACTGGCGAGGAGCTGGTCGAAGACACCGGTGCAGGCTGGGACCGCCTGGAGCAGGGGATTGCCGATGCAAAGGCATGCCGCTGGCCAGATCGCTTGGCGACTCTGTTTATTCCCCGTGAGGTTCCCGATGAAGAATGCGATGCCTGCCGGCTTCCCGCCCAGCACCTCTCCCGCGAAGGGGAAGACGAACCCGCCCTCTGTGATTTCTGCAGCCAAATGGTCCGCCTGGGTGGTCGCCTTCCGGAACTTGATCAGCTGTGGGTGGTGGATGCTTGCGAGGCGCCTGCTGATGCAACGGTCCTTTCCATCGGCAATGTGGCTTTCACTGCCGCCGGTCCCGGACGCTTGCGATACCTTCTGCGGGATCACTGGAGGCAGCTGTCGGCGGAGGAACTGCAGCGGCCCACCGTCGCCCTGCCCGTGGCGGCACTGGAGAGCGGGATATACGAGCGTGAGATGGACGCGGTTGCCGCTGCGTCCGTGGGTGTCCCCAAGGTAGGCGTGCTGCGGATGGACGTGGATCGGCTCGGGGCGATCTTCCGGGAAGGTCTGCAGAAGAGAAGTTTCGCGCGCATCAGCGAGCTTTCCGATCGGCTCAACACCTACTTCAAGTATCACCTTCCTCGCCGCTTGGCCTGCCTGCTGGAGGGAGAGCACGAACCGACGCTGTTTGGACTCCGCCACCGACAGCCAGCTCTCAATCTGATATACGCAGGAGGAGACGACCTGTTCATCCTGGGTCCCTGGGACCAGATAGTCGACCTGGCCTTTGCCATCCGACGAGACTTCGCCCGGTACACGGGAGAAAACCCCGCCGTGACCCTGTCCGGCGGTCTGGTGGTAGTAGACCACCGGCTGGCCGTCTACCGGGCTGCCGATCTTGCTGGCCAGGAAGAGGATCGTGCCAAGCGGGCGGGCCGCAATCGACTTGCCCTGCTGGGCAGCGTCGTGCCATGGGAAGATGGAAAGGAGATGCGCCAGCTGCTGGCCGCCTGGAAGAAAGACACCGAAGAGCCCAGGGAGTATGTCCTGCGCTATTCGCGGTCTCTGCTCCAGCGCCTGCTGAGGCTGCTGGAACGCGAGGATGAATGGTCCCTTGTCCAGCTTTATTACCTGCTGCGCGGTGCCGATGCGCGGCGTCTGCTAAGGGTAGTATTGCCCGGGGTCGGCTCTTCCTGGCTGCGGCCGGCCCTCCGGCTGGTGGATCTTGCCTGCAGAAAGGGGGCAGAGAGGTGAACATTACCAGCACCGACGAGTTCCGCCAGACCGCCCTCCGGGTCATGTTCTCGAAACGGTACCACGACACACGAGATCGAAGAGAAAGACAGAAGATCGTACAGCAAGCCGAGCAGGTGGGCATATCGCAATCCGACCTTTGGGAGGACCGGGGAGAGCTGGCTCAAGCCGAGCGGCAGTGTGGGAACTACCTGGTACGACTGCACGGGAACACACTGAGAGAAAGGACGCTGGCGGCGGTCTGTGCTAAGAGTCTTCGCCATCTCGCCGAAGGAGTGGCCGCGCTGTCTCGGGCCCGTGGCCTGAAGACATCCCAGATCAGAAACTTCTTCGGCCAGGTCAGGAAGGTAGCACTGCGGTTTCGTTCTCACGGTTTCGACCAAGATGAGGTGGAGTACCTCAGGGTGTTATTGGTCTACGCACATGGCCGCCACCAGCAGGCACTGCAGTTCTTCTATTTTGCCTGTGACCGCATGCTGGACCGCGTCACGGGGCGGAATGATTTCGAGCGTTTCCTCAAGGCCCTTGAGGCCATCGTGGCGTACCACAAGTTTTACGGAGGGGAGGACTGACGATGCCTCCAGGAGCCATCAAGGGCAGGGTCGTCCTCACGGCAACCCTGGTCTGCAAGACGGGACTTCACATAGGCGCGGGAGGCGAAGCCCAGGAGATTGGCGGTCTTGACATGCCGGTTGTACGCGATCCCCTCACCCGGGAGCCCTACGTACCGGGGAGTTCACAGCGGGGCAAACTACGCAGCCTCATGGAGCGGCGCCAGCTGACGCGGCTTGCAGAAGCCGGAGAGCCCGTCGGCAACTTCTTCAACAAGAACCTCGCCTCCAGGGGCAACCCTGACGTCAGGCATCACGAATGCGAAAGGTCCGACTGCATCCCCTGTCGGGTGTTCGGCACTTCCCGGGATCTCACGGCGGGAGTGCAGAACAACCGCCCCGGTCGGCTGCTGGTGCGGGATGCGCCTCTGCTGTCTGACAGCCGGGACCTGCTGGCGGACATGCCCACCGGGCAGTACACCGAGATCAAGTACGAAAACACCCTGGATCGGATCACCAGTGCCGCCCAGCCGCGCCAGGTGGAGAGGGTACCCCGGGGGGCGCAGTTTGCCATTGAGATGGTCTATACGGTGGAAGACGAACAGCAAGCACGAGAGGATCTGCAGGAGCTGCTGATCTGCCTGCGGCTTTTACAAGATGACTATCTCGGTGGCGGCGGTGCTCGCGGTTACGGACAGGTGGAGTTCAAAGACCTGAAGCTTCGCTGGCGCCCAAACGGATACTACGAGGGCACTGCTGAGGAGAAAACGGTGCCGGTGGACCTTGAGGAAGCACGCCCCGCCTGGGATCAGCTGCTGGATCAACTGTTCGGCGGTGATCCCGAAGGATGAAGCTCGTGAAGCTGCACTTCCAGGGGGGCCTGCGGGCGGGCGCACCTGGTTGGGGGCTGGAAGAGGAGGACGATCTACTGCGGGCAGATGTGCTGTACAGTGGTCTCACCCTGGCGATGCTCGATCTTTACGGCCGGGTGCTGCCCGAGATGCGACTGAGCTCGGCCTTTCCTTTCGTGGACAATCGGTACTTCCTCCCCCGGCCCATGCTGCCGTTCCCGAGCGCCGCTGGAGCTGAGATATCAAGTGCCGAACGGAAGGCGCTCCGCCGGATGAAATTCGTGGAGCACCGGTACTTCCTCGCCTGGGTACAGGGTGAGGTGCTCGATCTCGAGCGGGTGATGGAAGGTGCAGACTGCCTGACCGGCGCGCTCAGGTCGGTGCTGCGGCCGCGCGTTGCCCTGGATCGGGAGCGGCGGGATTCCGCGCTGTATTTCGTGGCTGAAAGGAGATTTAGTCAAGACAGTGGCCTTTACTGTCTGGTGGAATGCCCCGAGGAGAGCTGGCCGGAAGTTGCTGCTGCCTTCAGGATGCTGGGTGAAGTGGGAGTGGGAGGAGAGCGTGCCCTGGGACTGGGGTGCTTCGTACCGGAGTTCCTGCCTGCTTTTCAACTTCCCCCTGCCCGCCAGGGCGGCCGTTGCGTCACTTTAGCGCCGCTGATACCTCGGCCCGGAGAGGAGGCTCATCTTGAACGCTACCGCCTCATGCCCCGCGGCGGGTGGGTGCACGCAGTGGGGGCCTCGGTGAGAAAGAAAAAGGTACACGTGGTGGCAGAAGGCAGCATCCTTAGATGCCCGGTGCAGGGGATGCTGGCGGATGTGGCACCTGCCGGCTGGCCACATCCGGTGTGGAGGTACGGGTTGGGGTTCTTCGTGGGGGTGAGATGAGGGAGTGAACTACCGCTACTTCCTCGAGGTGCTGACACCGGTGCACATTTTCAGCCACCACCCGGAGCCCTGGGAGGTGGTGGCCGACGGCGACCGGCTGCTGGTTCTTGAGGAGGCCAAGCTGGCGCGGCTGTTGGTCGGTCGAGGGCTGAGGCGACAGTGGTGTCGGGAGGTGACCTCAAGAGGCTCCATACAGCGGTTTCTGGCAACGCACGGGATGTGGGCGGAGGTAGAATCCTGCACCAAGCGCACGATCGTATGCCCGCAAGGCGCGCAGGAAGCGCCCCGCCGCATAGCCCTTACCATGTCCACCGGCGCGCCTGAGGAAGTCTATGTTCCCGGGTCTACCGTCAAGGGCAGTATCCGGACTGCCTTGCTGTTCAGACTGCTGAAGGACAACCCCGACCTAGCCTCGCGGGTGCGGGAAAGTGCGGAGCAAAAGATGCAACAAGCCGGCAGCCGGCGGCAGAGGCGGCAGCTGGCCAAGACCATCGGAAAAGAGACGGATCAGCTCTTGCAGCATGCAGCATTGCCCGGCGCTCGAAGCGAAGGCCCGCACACTGACTGGATGCGCCTCCTGCGGGTGGGCGATGCCTCTCCGCAAAGGGCTGGACAGCACACTCAGGCCTACCAGGTCGGGGTGCTTTCCCTGCGGAGGGATGGAAGACGAGCCACGGGCTACCGAACGAGAACGACGTTCTGGGTGGAGGCCATGCGTCCGGGGACGGTCCTTGAAGGCAGGCTGATCTTTGATGAAGACCTGCTACGATGGTTTGAGCCTCGAAGAGGTCTTCGGCCCCTGCGATCGGTGGAGGATGTCCTTGTGGCCCTGCAGCTCTTTTCTGCCGAGGTCCTGGAGGCGCAGTGCAGATGGTATCGGCAGATTGGACTGGCAGACATCGCGGGGCAGCTGGAGAGGTTGCGCGGTCGGGCCAACATCCGCCTGGGACGGGGGGGCGGCTGGGACGGCCGCACTGTGGGCCTGGTTTTTCCTGAACAGTTCCGCCGCCAGATAAGGGACACCTTTTACCGGCAGCGCGGGCCAGCCCCCTTCTCCAAGAGCCGCCAAGTGCTGTTGCGAAACAACAGGCCCAGCACGGTGCTGGGCTGGGCACGGCTTTCTCTAGAGCGGTGATGCAGCATGCGGGTGCTGGTAAGTTTCGTGGGAAAACGCGATCCTTGGGCCGAGGACAACACCGAGGGTCCCATACTGACGCTGGCCCGCTGCCTCCAGCCGGACTGGGTGGTGCTCTTTCCCACCGCGAGGATACCAGGTGCGGAAGAGGAGGAGACGGAAACCCACGCCAGCCTGGTCGTCGAATGCCTGACCAAGGAGGAAATCTGCAGTCAGGAGAGGTGCTACGTGCTACCAATTCCCCTTTCCGACCCACGCGATTACGCCAAGATCCTCGATTTCATCAACAGGAATCTACCGGAGGCATTGCCGCAGGAAGGTCCTGCCGAGCTTCTGGTAAATCTGTCTTCGGGAACTCCTCAGATGCAGATCTCCTGGCTAGTGGCGGGAAATGCGGGCCTGCTGCCTGGCGCCCGATACTTTGAGGTATCGCGACCGCCAAGATCGGGCCAACCAGGTGCGCCTCGACAAAGGGTCAAGGAGATGAACCCCAATTTCCTTCGGGAGGGGATGATACAGAGACAGCTTGCCGAGACCGTACGCCTGGGGCTGTTTGCTTCCGCCGCGGGTTGGGCGAAGGAGCTGGCGTCGGTGGCCACAGGTCTCGGCAGGTCGGTGCTGGCGGAAAAGCTCGGCCAGCTGATGCAAGCATATTCGGCGTGGGACGCGCTGGACTATGAGGCCGCTTCGGCGGGCTTGAAAGCAGTGCGGGGTTATTTGGCCCACAGAGGAGTGCCCGCAGAGCTCGGGAAGTTGCTCGATGAGCAAGCAGCGGTCCTGCAGAAGCTGGTGCGGCAGGTGAGGGAATCACCGCTGAACTTGATGGACATATACCACAACAGCGTGAGGTGTCTGCAGCGGGGAGCCCACGCGGACTGCCTGGCACGGTTCTACAGGCTGTATGAGGGAAGCCTCTACATGCGCCTGAGAAGGTGCGGGATTGAGCCGCGCGACCTAGGTGCATCATCCTGTCAGCCGCCAGCAGTGGCGGATCTTCTCTCCCGCGAGATCACTTCCTTGAGGGCGGCGCAGGCGGAGACTTTGCTCCTGGAGGTGGATCAGCAGGCAGCGAAAGCTTTACACCAGGAGGTGGAGGTTGCTCACGGCGGTGGGGTCAGGAGGGGCACCTTGAAGGGCCTGGCAGGAAGCCTGCGTGAGATAAGGCACCGCTCGGTTGTGGGGCACAACATGCGGCCGGTGTCAGCGACGGATGCACACATGGCAGTCCAGGTGGGAGCATTGCTTCTGGAGGTGCTTTGCGGAATTTCCTCGCCCGATGACTATCCGTTCAGCCTCAAGCGGCTGGAGACAGTGGTGAGCACGCTTTGTCGGGTCTAGATGGTCTCTTCGTGGAGGAAGTCCAGTTCCGGCTGCGTGTACGTGAGGTGCTGCGGTTGCCCGCCTTCAAAGGGCCGGCATTCAGGGGTGCCCTGGGCATTACCCTGCGGCGCGCGGTATGTATCCGACCGAGGGGTTCGTGTGGAGACTGTGACGAACTGAACTGTCCGTACCGCCTCTTCTTCGAACCGACTGATCAGCGCGGCCTGCCCATTCCTTCGCCGTTCGTGCTGCGTCCGCCACGAGATCTACGTGAGGAAATGCTGCCGGGTGAAGAGATGATCTTGGGGATGGGGCTGTTTGGGCCCGCCGTACGGTACCTGCCTCTTCTGGTGATGGTCTTGGACGAGTGCGGACGGCGCGGCATCGGGAGGGGTAGAGGGAGGTTCCACCTCGAAGAGGCGGCAACTCCTGACGGCGTGGTGTACAGCGCAGGAAGGCTGATGTATCATCCCCGAGGGAGGCCCCTTCGACATTACTGGGAGCAGCCGGTTCCTGACGACGGTAGAATCAGGTTGGAGTTCCTCACTCCTGTGCTGATTCGCTCCAAAGGGAGACCAGTGGATCCAGGGTCGTTTGAAGCGTTTTATGCGGCAGTGTGCCGGCGGGTAAAGCTCCTGGCAAGATTCTACGGAGCGGAAAGAATCAAAGAGAGCCCCCCATTGAGAGAGAAGGCCGGGTCGGTCCTGACAGAGCTGCGGGAACTGTGGCCCACTGTGGTCAGGCGTCGCTCGCTCACCCAGAAACGTGTGGTCAGATACCCGGGCTTCGTAGGAAGGGTGGGTTACTCGGGGCTATGCGAGGAGCTGCAGCGGTGGCTGCGGCTCGGGGAAGCAGTGGCTGTGGGCAAAGGCTGCACTTTCGGCCTGGGATGGTACAGGGTGGTGCGACCAAGCTGAGCTTTGTCGTCGACCCCCCGGGGAAATTGCACTACCGGAGGTCGACGACAAAGGTTCCTTGATAATTGAATGACCGTTCACAGATGGGCTGTGCGGATGACAGGAAACTTTTGCCGTGAAATCGGCGCATGCGGCGAATGGGCGCGGTGCACTTCAGCCCCCTGAGATAATGGGTTTGGCCCTGAACTATCGGGGACGGAAACCGTAACCCAGAACAGCAGCCCGAGTCCGGCGAGCAGGTTTGGCCCTGAACTATCGGGGACGGAAACTCTTCCGCGCCAGTTCTTTCTCCCGCGCCATCAGCGTTTGGCCCTGAACTATCGGGGACGGAAACTCCTCAAACTGCTGCACCAGTTCCTGCACCACTCGGGTTTGGCCCTGAACTATCGGGGACGGAAACTTTCTGGCATGACGGTGATTGCTCTGGCCGGCTGGGTTTGGCCCTGAACTATCGGGGACGGAAACTTGTACTTAGGCTGTGTGGCATAGCCGGACGCCCTCAGTTTGGCCCTGAACTATCGGGGACGGAAACATCCCATGAATCCCGCGGCGGAAATCGAGACGATGAGTTTGGCCCTGAACTATCGGGGACGGAAACGGAAAGAGTCAAACCGTCCGCAATGGGAATGAACCGTTTGGCCCTGAACTATCGGGGACGGAAACATGGGGAAGCTCTCCAGATGCGCAGAGCCGGTATAGTTTGGCCCTGAACTATCGGGGACGGAAACTCTCAAAGATCGCTGCGAACGGACGCATCTTGCCCCGTTTGGCCCTGAACTATCGGGGACGGAAACGGCGATAGCAACACGAGTGACTCTGTCGCGCCAGCGTTTGGCCCTGAACTATCGGGGACGGAAACACCGCTTTACTACGGCAGCTTCGAGGCTCGCCAGAGGTTTGGCCCTGAACTATCGGGGACGGAAACCTCTGCCAGGCGCGTGTGGACTCCGTCGGCTCCAACGTTTGGCCCTGAACTATCGGGGACGGAAACTTGCGTCCAGTACCACCTGCGTTGACGCCAACATGGTTTGGCCCTGAACTATCGGGGACGGAAACCGGACATCTTCCGTGAGCACGGCATTACTCTCACCCGTTTGGCCCTGAACTATCGGGGACGGAAACCCGCCGCCGGAGGGGACCTTGATCACCGGGAATTCCGTTTGGCCCTGAACTATCGGGGACGGAAACCTCCTCCAGCACGAGTTCGATGTTCTTCCACCGCTCGTTTGGCCCTGAACTATCGGGGACGGAAACCGCACTGGCGGGGGTAACTCCGACCACGAACTTAGTGCGTTTGGCCCTGAACTATCGGGGACGGAAACATCGCCTGCGGCGTTGCCTTGTCGAGTCGGTAGTGGGTTTGGCCCTGAACTATCGGGGATGGAAACGTCGAGGGCAAGTTCAGCCTCGTCCCACGCGATCCGTTTGGCCCTGAACTATCGGGGACGGAAACGCCGGTTCGCCAAACCTGGCGGCAGAGGAAACCGAGTTTGGCCCTGAACTATCGGGGACGGAAACGAAGCGTAATGACATCTAAACTGTTTTGGCCCCGGTGTCCATGGGCTGCTATCACTACCGCAAAGGCTCGGTCACGGAAGTGGTGTTCGAAGTGCCCGCTATTGTGGCTGAGCAGCTGTGGACTCGGGCTGCCCAGGTCAGAAAACGCAACCGGAAGGAAACGGCTCACAGTCGCGCCGTTTCGTTCGTCACCGCCCGCCAGGTCAGAAGAGGCAACCGGAAGGAAACCCAGCGCAAGAGCAAGCACTCGTACTTGCTGCGAGGACTGGTAAGATGTGCCCACTCCGGCTCTCCTATGCGGGTGACGGCCGGGTGCGACGCAAGTACCGCTACTACCGCTGCGTGGGGAACAAGGGCGTCAACCGACAACTTCCTCAGCCCTGTCTTGCCAAGTCCATCCGGGCGGACGTGCTGGAATCCATGGTGTGGAAGGACGTATCCCGGTTCGTCCGCAACCCGGGCCTGTTGCTCCAGGAAGTGGAGGCACAACTGAGCCAGGAGCCTGCCGTGCGTAAGAAAGGGCGCAGGAGCTGGACCGACTGACTCAGCCTATTGCCCGACGGCGAAGAGCGGGCCAGGCTCATCAACATCTACCGCAAGGGACTGATAGGCGATGATGAACTGGAACGCGAACTCGCCTCAATATCCCGGGAACTATCGGCGCTCAAAGAACGACAGGCTACCCTCATAGCCGAAGAACCTAGGGCCGACGAGTTGCGACCCCAGGCGCTGAATGCCCGCACCCTTCTCGAACAGCTGCGGGACAAACTAGAGCGGGCCGACGCGGCTGCCAAGCGGGAACTGGTGCAGGCCCTGGTGGAAAGGATCGAAGTGACCACCATCACTGAAGAGGACGGCAAGCGGATACCACACGTGACTGTTCGCTACCGGTTCGCACCATCGGTGGCCGGGGAGAATTCGGATTGCATATCGGGCGTCTAGGCACCAGGAGACCGAACATGCCCTGTCCAATACGCAGGCTCACGTCCTTGAGGGCCTATGCACCGCTTGCGTACACCTTGTTCAACCCTTCGACGACAACTTCCACCGCATTCCCTCCTGATCTCCGTCACTCCTAAGACTGCCTGGAGAGGGAAAAGGTTCGAGGGAGTGGTACTAAATCCTTGCGCGCGGCGCCTTCCGCCGGCGCGACAGGAGGCGGGCCGGTGTCGGAAACCCCGTGGGTTTACAGCTAGCGCCGTACAGTACCGCCACGGGTTGGTAATGAGGGCCCGCCGGTGGAGGAGCGGGCCGAAGGTCTGACTGAATTGCTACGGGGAAGGGAGTGACTAGGTGCTGGAGATCGACGTCACGGGGACGGAGCTGGTGTTGGAGTACTTGAGAAACGTTGCCGCCGGTCGGGTGGACCCAAAACTGATGGAGGAGATCGTGTCCGACCCCGGCTATCAGGTGTTCATTCGCAGGCAGAGGGCAATGGCAAACAGGACGGGCGAAGGGAGACCCTCGAGTGTGACTGACGAGGAGTTCAGCCGCTTCCTGGTCGCCTTTGCCCGGGGTGAGGAGTGGGACGGTGCGCTGCTGTTCAGCAAGCTCGGTGAGGCATTCCGAAGGGCGATGACGAGGCTCGATCTTCACGCCAAGGTGTTGGACAAAGTCAAAGAGTTGGATGTGAGCGGTCTCGAAAGCCAGGTGCTGCAACGCCTCCCCGAGGGGGCGACCCTGGATGCCACCGTGTACTTCCTCGCTGAGGTGCACCCGGACGCGTACGTCTTCGGAGGCAGCATCGTGGTCAGCTTCTTCCCCCTGGTTGTGTCCCGGGGATCCCTATTTTCAGGAAAGGTACCGGTGCTGCCAGTGCTGTGCCACGAGCTCCATCACATAGGCCTCGCCTCCATCAGTCCCTCCCTGGACGAGGCGACCAAGGAAGGACTGGTGCTGAGCGTCATTGGGGGGCTGCTGGGGGAAGGCGCGGCGACCATGTTCTTCACACCGCCGGAGGGAGGGCCCCACTGGGAGTCCTGGCGGGAGACGGCGGCGGACCTTCCCGGCCATTACCAGGAGTTCGAGAAGATGCTGCAGGAGATCCTCGAGGGGAGCAGGGAGTTGCCTGAGGCCCGGGCGGAGTTGTTCCAGCGCTTCTTCCGCCCGTACAGGAAGAAGTCGTACCCCGCCGGCTACGTCCTGGGTGTGGACATGTGCCGGACGATATACCGTCGTTTCGGTGAGGCGGCTCTCGTCGATGTGATGGCGAGGCCCTCCCGCTTCCTGAGGTTGTACAACGAGGCGGCGGATGAGGGTGAGTACCGGTTCGGCGATGGGCTCGTTCAGGAGCTGTGGAGAATCGGAGAAGCAGGGCAAGCCTGGCCCCGGTAGGCATGGATGACGGGTAAAAGGCCCGTATCGCGAGGAGTTCTGGGCTAGACGATGACCGGGAGGCAGACGGATGTGTAGGCGCTCAAGTAGTGCAATGGAGAGGCGCACTGCTTTCTGTGGTTCAGTGGGCAAGGGGATGGCGATGGTCTAGCGGGGGTCTGCGACTTCTTCATGGTCCATCGTAGCTATTGGCGTACTCAAGCAGTAGGCAGAGGACCAGGGATGGCAGCAGAATGGCAGTCGGGGGCTGTGCTCGATAACCCCCGTCTGCCCTGAGAAGTCGGAGGAGAATCACATGCGCAGGAATGTCTTTCGTGATTGTGTTCGTTGGTAAAGCAGCACCAGCAGCGAAGATCGCGCAAGGCCACTTTCCGAGCGTGCCCAGTGGGAACTGACGGCAATAAGTGGCAATTGGCGATTAGTGTTTCTAAAGGGGACAATGGATTGTCATTTGGGGGTGCCAACAACATGCAGAGTTGGCAGATCTGGTGGGAAACTACATGCATTAGCACAAGCATCGCCGGAGACACTCCGGCGCGGGGTACCGGTCACCGATGGAGTGCCTTGGAGCGAGGTGTTCATAGGCGGAGGATACTCTTAGCTGAAAGCAGGGGACAGGTAGTTCAGTTGCGGGGGCGCAACACCGGTTTTAGGATTGCAGATCCCGTCTTTGGGCGCGATATTGCAGAGGGCAACCCGGCCAGGCTTGGTGCCTTTCTGAGGGCCGGATACGTCGTTGGCGAGAGAATTGCGCAGTCACCGGGAGCCAGGACTCCTTTCCGATATGACGCCAGGATCCAGACGCGCAACTGTGAAGGGGAGCCTGTCTAAGCAGTGGCTTCAGTGCACATGCAGGCCCGGCGAACTCCTGGCAACAACCTGGGTTTCATGAGGCTACCCACCGGCGCCGCTCAGCCGCCTACCGTTAGGCGTATTGTCCAAGCACTACTTAGCATCTACCAGGAACCAGTAATGGCCGGCAGTGACGCAGGTCAATGGCGAGTCGTTAGGCGCGGGCAATGAGGCCCCGATGCTGCATCCAGGGATGTGGTGGGAATACTCAATCAGGTGGGTGCCATCTTCGATGACAGCGAGGGTGCTGAGGCTGTTCGTGAGCAGCACTATGTCGCCCGCGCCCGCGGCTACCTGCGATCAGCGAGAGCGAACGTTTTCCCCAACGAGGGAAGTGGCCAGCGCCCCCGCGCTACCCCACGCCCACGAGGAAGACCCCGCTGGGCTACCCGGCAGCCCCTTGGGCCCGCCTGGCGATGACGATCATCCGCCTGGATTCCAGGGTGAGTGGCGACCCATCCCAGTCTCCATAGAACCACCACCGATCGAATCCGGCTTCCTTCAGCAAGTAAGCCATTTCTGTGGCGGTGTACAACCTCACGGAGAAAGGCGCGTCTTTCCGCCTGCCGTGGCGGATGATGATGCGGCGATTGTAGATCCTTCCGGTGACCGGGTCAAACTCGTTCCGTTCGATCATCAGGTCCCTCTCTTTCTCCGTGACGGCACAGGGCAGGAACTGCCTTACCAGGCGATCTCTGTTCATGGTATCGAGGCAGAACAAGCCGCCTGGTTTCAGTGCCCGGGCCACGTTCTTGAGGACCTTGAAGTTGTCGTCGTCCCCGAAGTACCCGAAGGAGGTGAACATCGAAAGAACCCGGTCAAACTCCTGGCGGTAGGTGATGTTTCTCATGTCTCCCTGGACGTATTCCACATGTACGCCGCGCCGCGCGGCATCTTGTCTCGCCATCTCCAGGAAAGCGGGCGTGATGTCCACCCCAGTGACCTGATGTCCCAGCTCGGCTAGGCGGTTGGCGTGCCTGCCGAACCCGCAGGCGAGATCCAGGATGCGCATGCTACCCTCCAGCTTGAGCTCCCTTACCAGGAACTGCACTTCCCGCTCCGTGCGCTCGTCAGTGAGAAAGGGGGCATAAAAGTGCATGTAATCATCGGGATTGAAGACGGCCTCGGTGTCGAAAATCAGATTGCGTTCTTTCATTACCCGGAACCTCCCTAGTGAAAGTGGCCGAACAGGCACCCAAAACCGGTGCGAGCACGTAACCCCGCCCCTTGCAGTGGCATCGGCTCTGCCTGCCCCGCTTTTAGTCAGGTCGGGGTTCGACAGCGGTCTTTGCAATCCCTCCTCGGTGGTCCTTGTGGCATGAGCAGGTCCCGGTAGAGGGACAGGTTTGTGGGTGGCCTACACACTTTGTGAATGGACATCCACGTTTCGCTGCCCAGGGGATTGGCTACCGACGAGGACATGCACCTGTGGACATCTTTGGCAGGTGATTTCGGACGCGACAGTGGAAGCCGGGTCATGGCGCACTTCTTATTTTGGTGTACTACCCGCGGATGATCCTTTCGGCGGCCTTTCGGTCTCATGAAGCGCGTCTACACCGGTGATGCACGCGCACCTGCGATTGGGGAGGCGTGAGTGAGCGTGACTGGCAGGGAATTTGACCGGGTGCGACCCTCATTGAGGGTTGCTGTCCCGCATTGCGAGTGGTCTGGCAAAGTGAAGCAACGTTGGGACTCACCAGAAGGTGAGGAGACATGTGAAGACACGCTGGCTGCGCTGAGCCGTGAACGCGAAGGTGCTGCCCGGGCCATATCGGAAAATGGGGGCAGGTATGAAGTTACTGGAGCGAATCTGGTGGCCGGTATCTGGTGCTGGCCCGGTCCTGGTGCCCCTCTCCAAGGAGATGCGGGACCTGGGCCGTTTCAAGATCATTCATGAACAGTGGAGGTGCAACGGTCAGGCCTGAGGTGGTAGAGGACCTGGGCCGTTTCAAGATCATTCATGAACCCAATGCGCGTCCCTTGTGGCATGAAGCGTCTGCGGCGGATAGAGTGGGACATCCGCAGGTTCTACCAAGGGTGAGATAGCCTGCAATCGCGCTTCATTCGGTGGGAGGGAGACTGATGGCTTCAGTTCGCGTTTACCGCGGTCTGTCCAGCGACTTCAGGCGAAGTCTTGCCGGCTTTGCAGCTTCCTTCATGGGCATGACAATCCGCGGACCGGTGCGTGTGGGTGCTAGTACCTGCCAGCATGGGTACAGACGTTATTGAGAAATTGGCTAAGAGTCAAGCGACAGCCATTGTCCAGGCTTTCCTGCGTTACAGCTTGATGAGCGTCGCTCTGGACGCAGGAGCCTCGATCGGAGAGTGCCACAACCGCCAGCTAGGACAGTTATGGCCACCTCGAGATATTGCAGCGGGTAGCGTTTCCCCACCAGGTCGCGCCAGGCCTTTCATTTCACGCTGCGGCCTGAAGTGTAATGGCGGGGTCCTGCCGTGCTATTGTTGTGTGGCAGCTTGACCGAAATTGCAACGGGGCTCGTCAGCTGCCCGGTAGACCAGATCTCACCCCGCTACTGGAAGGAAAGCTTTGGACCAGTGGCGAAGGTGAGTATAGGCAATTGATACTTCATGAACGTCGGTATATACGAACATTTCCCGCTCGGGATGCACCTTCTTTCAAGCTGAGGTTGCCCCGTAAAATTCGTGCCAGGGCAATTGCTCAATCCTTCGCAAATTCCCATCTCCGTCTCGCCAGGGTGCCGGATGCTTCCGCAATGTACGGGAGAAAGCGTCTTCTAAGTTGATGTGCATTGTCCCGTCCTGGTTTGGTGTGGTGAGAAGGTGGTCGTGAGGCCTGGCTTGCTTACATGCGTATGTCGGTGGGGATTGGACGCGCGGGGGGTAGAGAGTAGGTTGGATTTCTCTGCATGACGTCAGGGGTTGATGGGATTTGCTGGAAGGCCAGGGGGAAGGGAAGATTGCCATGACGCGCGCGGTCGGCGGTCTGTGGAAGAGGGTGTGCGGGTGGACATCGGATCTGCGTGAAAGACCCTATGTTTTGGCTGACACTCGGGTGCCTTCCGTTTCTCTGTACGATCACCTATTTCTCACTGCCGGGCTGGCGGTGGTGCTTTGCCGGGAGTTGCTGGCCAGGGGACGGTCTGCACCTGAGATCTGTGGCGCGGGCATTCCTGAGGCTCAGCTCTTGGAGATGGCACGCCTGTGTGGCTGGCTTCATGACATCGGTAAAGAGCAAGAGGGAGACACGGCGTACAGAATGCACGTCCAGCGCGGGATAGAACGAGCGCAGGAGTTGCTCCAAGAACACGGGGTTGAGGAACCGGTGGCCTCAATCGTCATCGGAGCGGTGGCCCGACACCACCTGAGGGACCAGCCCCAGACGTTGTTGGAAAAGTGCATTTGTCTTGCCGACAGCTATGCTTCGGCGGGTGACCGTCCTGAGCTGGCCAGGGCGGATACGTGGTCAGACATCGAGCACATCGCCAGTCCAACTCTGCAGTTGGAGGAAGAGCTTTTCGGTGACCAAAAGCCCCTCTGCTTGCTCTTGGGGGACGTGGATGCCATCAAGAAGTTTGTCTACGAGACCAGCGCGCTGCCCGAAATTCGGGGCGGAAGCGAAATGCTGGCGGCACTGGAGGATTGCCTCCTGGAATTGTTCAGAGATGAGCTGGCTCGGGAAGCGGTGATCTATTGCGGGGGCGGGGGTTTTCTGGCCGTAGTGCCGGCGGGCGAAGCGGCATTGTGGAAGCAGCGGATCGAGTCGATGTACTTGGATCATACCAGGATCGCCACCATCACGGTGGTTGCCTCTGAGCCCATGGGCTATATCCAATTCATGCGGGGGCTGCCGCCCTGGGACAATGCCCGGGTGGAAGCTCTCATAGGGCGGGGTGTGGCAGAGGATCTCCTGTTCAGTCATTTCGGCGCACCGGGTACCCGACGTGGAGGGCGCAAGAACTTCGGAGAGCTGGTGGCCGGTCTGTCCAGCCGGTTGCAAGAGCAGAAACGGCAGAAAGTGACTGCTCCCTTCCATGCCGCCTTGCCCGTATACCGACGGTGCGACTCCTGCAGCCTCCGGGGTGCTGAGAAGCGAGACGAGGTAACGGGAGAATGGCTGTGTCACCTTTGCCAGATGAAGCGCGACAAGGGCCGTGGCGAACGTCGGATCTTCGTGCGTGAGTTCTGTGATTGGGCAAAGAAACATGCGGGAACGGAGATTCCGGTAAACTTCCCCAAAGAGGTTGGCCCGGGCAAGTTCCGATTTCCTCAAGACCTGGAGACTCTGGCCGGAACGGACGGCAAAATTGCGTTCCTGTACGCCGATGGCAACAACGTGGGAGATCTTCTCCAGCGGGCTGGCTCCCCGGCTAGCTACCGCCATCTGTCGGAGGCCTTAGATGCCGCGATGAAGGAGTCGCTTCATGCGGCTCTGTGGAAGACCTTTGCCCGTAAGTGGCTGGGCTGCGGGGACAAGCCGCTGCCGTTTGAAATCATTGCGGCGGGCGGTGACGATGTCCTGGTAATCGTGCGCGCCCGCTATGCTTGGATGCTAACCATAAGGCTGCTGGAGCATTTCTCGCGTCATCCTCGCATCTGTGACCTGCAGAACGAGCTGAGATGCTACTTGACTTTGGCCGCAGGCCTGGTGATTGCAGATGTAAAGTATCCCGTCCGGTTCCTCTTCCGTTTGGCCGAGGACATGCTGAAAAGAGCCAAAGAGCGGGCCCGGGATGGAAAATACAGAGAGAGTACACTGTGTCATCTCTGGCTGCGGACTGCCGTCCTCCCCGGGGAGGGTGGGTCGGTGCTGAAGTCGATATACCTGCGTAACAGTAACGGGGGTGCTCGGTGGCTCACCGCGCGTCCCTTTACTGTTGATCAGGCCAGGCGCCTGACAGCATGCGCTTGCAAACTGAGAATGCTATCCTCCTCCCAGCGCCATGCCCTTGCCCGAATGGTGGAATTAGGGGTGCACACGTCCCTGAACTGGGTCCTGTATCAGGCAAGACGGATGGAATCAGACCAGGAGTCCCGCTTCCTGGAGACGCTCAAGGAGTTAGGCGACCTGGTGGGTGGCTGGCCTGAAGACGGAGATAGATTTCTGTTCTGGAGGCGAAAGGACGATGGTGTCTGGCGTACGGCAATCCTGGATGCCCTGGAGCTGGCGGAGCTCAGTGCCGGGAGGGAATGAAGCTCATGACCAGGCTGCACGTGGTTCTTGAGTTCGGTGCGGCGTCTCCTCTGCATACAGCGGCCGATCGCGTGGAACTGTGGGCGGACAGGGTTGCTCTGCGTGACTGGCGGGGAAAAGTTACTTTTGCAGCCACCAGCATCAAGGGGTGGCTGAGAGATAGCGCCGAGCGGGCCCTGCGAGGCATGGGATGTCTGGCCTGCGAGGGTTGCGCGGCGTCCACCGCCTGTGGTGAGTGCCTGGTGTGCAGGGTGTTTGGCCATCCTCGGGGGAAGTCGCCCCTCAGGTTCACCGACGTGTTCCTGGCTGAACCCCTGACGGGTGTCCGGACTCAGGCGTCCTTGAGCCGTCGCCGCAGGACGGCATATGAGGAGCGGCTCTTCAGCACCGAGGTGGCCTGGAGCCGCACCCTGCGTGCGGAAATCGACGGGATTTTCGAGGATGAGGTCTCCGCTGGCGAGGCGGCTGCCCTGCTGTGGGTGGCGGCCAAGAGCGGATTTGCCCTGGGGGCCGCGCGATCGCGAGGTCTGGGGTGGGTGCGGCTGGACAGGATCTCGGTAACCCGCGATGGACGCGAGATGACGGAGTCTGAGCTGGCGGATGCGGTCTCAAAGTGGAGGCGAGCGAACAGTGGATGAGGTTTTCCTTGCTCTTAGGCCCACCAGCCCCATCCGCGTTGGCACCACCAGAGTTACTGGTGCGTTTCTGGATACCGGCTATTATATCCCGGGCAGCGTGCTGCGGGGCGCCCTGGCTGAGTGGATGCTGCGTACGGGTCGCGCCTCCGGCATTTTACCACTGGTGAACCGGATGCGGTTTGGTAATTTGTTTCCTTCTCCCCTGTCTCAGATCCGCAGCCTGCCCTTCCCCATGAGTGCAGTGGGGTGCAAGCTCAGCCGCGGATTTCGGTGCGCACCCTGTGGCAGCGAGGAAGTTGCCGGGCACGGTATCCGGGATACTCTCGTCATTCGGCTGGCTTACGTGGAACTGGAACGGCTGGGGGCCCGGTTCCCCGTACCCATGCAGCTGCGGTGTACCCACAGCGGTCCCGAAGGGAAGAAGTGCGCTGCACGGATGGAGCGGGTGGGTGGTTTTTACGCTCGGATGAGCGATGGGTGGTGCTGGATCACGGGATCCCGACTGATCCAGACCAAGGTGGCAATCAGTCGTCGCCGCCGAGCTGCCCAGGAAGGCCTTCTGTATCGTGTGGTCGCTCTTCGTCCCCAGGGATTCTTCGTGGGTCGGGTTTGGGTGCAAAATCAGGACGATATACAATCCCTGGAAGAAGCTGTCCGGGAATGCGGCATCGGTTCCCTCACCACGCGGGGTTACGGCCGGGCTGAAATCCGGGCAGTGGAAATCCGGCCGCCCTCCGTCCTGGAGCGGATCCGGGCGTTCAACCAGGTGTTGCGCCAGGTGTGGGAAGAGTTGGCCGATCTCGCTCGGCAGACGGGAAGCGAGGTGCCGGATCAGCCTTCAGCAACCTACTTCACCGTGGATCTGCTGTCGCCGGCCGTGATCCATGACTCGCGGCAGCTTCCCACCTTGAAACTGGAAGTTAGCCTCGGGGGGCAGCGGCTGGAGCCTGTCTTGTGGCTCACGCAGGCAGAGGAAGTCGGTGGTTGGTCCACGGCCTGGGGACTCCCCAAGCCCACCTCGTTGGCCGCGGCCATGGGCAGCGTGTATGTGTACAGGACCCGGCAGTCCCCCGAAGAGGTGGCCCCGGCCCTGGCTCAGCTGGAAGAACGGGGAGTTGGGGACCGAACGGATGAAGGGTTGGGTGAAATGTTGATCTGTCATCCTTTCCACGAGCAGGTGATGCCGGCGTGAGGATCAAGTGGAAGGTGCTCAGGTTGATTGAGAAGCACATGGACGAGTGGGTGGAGCTGGCGGAGAAGTGTGTGGAGGATACCGAGGTGGCAGGCGGCAATATGGAGGAGAGTCAGCTCCGCAACCTTCAGAATCTGGCCGCTGCCACCGATTCCCTGAAGGTCCTGGAGAACTTTGTATGTTACCAGATGGGCAGGTATCCCAGGGCGTGGACTGAGAAGTTTGGGGAGCAGCTTCTGGCAGACTTCAAGAAGCTGGAGGGTCGCGCTGCCGAGTTGTGTGATCAGGCAGGGGAACGGGATGCAGCCGCCATCCGTCGCGTGCGGGCGGATCTCATTCGGCTGTATCTTGGTTTCCTGGTACGCCGGTTCGTTTCCCTGAAGGAGAGGTAGCGGTCGGTGACCATTGCGGCGAAAAACCAATGTTCAAGAAATCTTCCCCAGGAGATCCACCAGCGGGTCCACGCACTGTCCCGGATGCCGGCCAGGTATGCTCTCACGTTGGGTTGCGGCGAAATCGCCAAGTGGCTTGATTGGCTGGGGAAAGAGGGAGGATGATGAGGGACTTTTACACATTCGCGAATCGTTACTTCATTGAGGCGGATTTGGTGATGAAGACGGCACTTTCTGTGGGTGCCGGAACCTCCGTGCAGCCCGCCGGCCCGGATCAGCCGGTGATGAAGACGCCCGACGGTGTCCCGTACATTCCCGGATCATCCCTGAAGGGAGTGGTGCGATCTCACCTGGAGCGCTTGGTCAGGACCCTGGGTTGTATGGGAAAGACCATTGACGGTCAGAAGCTGCATGCTTGCGATCCCTTCAGCAGTCCCTGCGTAACCCCAGACTATAAGGACAAGCTGGCCAGACGCTATCTTGCCGGCGGAATCCTGAACGATGCAGAATTCACCTGTCAACTGTGGCAGCAGTCCTGCACCATTTGCCGACTCTTCGGTTCCCCGTGGCTGTCGTCACGACTGTATTTCCAGGATGCGCTACTGACCAACCAGTCGGAGCTAGGGCGGTTGACTGAAGTGAGAGACGGGGTGGGGATAGACCGAGACCTCGGCTCGGCTAGGCCCAAAATCAAGTTCGCTTTCGAAGTGGTGCCGCGGGACAGCGTCTTCCGGCTGCGCGTGATTGGCGAGAACCTGCAGGAGTGGGAGGTAGGGTTGCTGCTGGTGGCACTGCAGGCCATGGAGCGCGGTGAACTGCCGGTGGGAGGCAAAAGCACCCGGGGGCTGGGCTGGGCAGAGCTGCGGGGGCTGGAAGTGAGGCGGATTGAGGCGCAGGATCTGCTGGATTTCCTGCGGGGCGAGCGGCCTGAGGCGGTCAGTGTCCAGGGTCTGGTGCAACAGTTCATGGCTGCGCTCGAGAGGGGAGGGGAGCGGCATGCATAAGTGGTTGTGGAATGCCCTGCGGTTGGAATTTTCTCTCACCCCCAGGGGTCCCCTGCTGATCAAGGCCGGGATGACCTCTCCCGATCCGTCGTTGCCCGACATGCAGTTCGTGCGCACCATGACTCGCCAGGGCCACACCATCTTCGTCCCCGGGTCGTCGCTGAAGGGCGTGTTCCGGAGTTTCACCGAGAAGGTGCTGCGAACCCACGACCGGGCCTGCGATCCCTTCGACAGGGAGAGGGCGTGCGGGAAGAAGCTGCAGGAGGAAGAGGACACCGCCACCCTGTACCGGGAGTCCTGTCGGGCATGCAAGATTTACGGCAACACTCGCTTGCGCGGGCGGATGGCGTTCGCTGACCTCTTTCCCGAGGGCCAGCTGAAGACGGAGACGCGGTTCGGAGTGGCCATATCTCGGCTGAGCAATGCGGTCGCCCACGGCCCCTTTGACATGGAGATCGTGGTGGAGGGTAGCTTCCGCGGGTCGCTGCGGCTGGGCAACTTCGAGGTATGGCAGCTGGGATTGCTGGCGCTTACCTTGCAGGCGGTAAACGATGGTCTGGTGCGGGTGGGATTTGGCAAGAACCGGGGATTTGGAGAAGTGAAGATCGCCCCCACTGCAGTGACCATTGATTGCTGTCGGCCCGACGTCCCGGCGGACGAGCTGTGGGGGACGGGCCGGCTGGTGCCGGAGGGCGAACGCCGGCGGTATGGGCTGCAGGAAGATGACTCATTGTCGGGGCTGCCCGCCGCCACCGATGAAGTGTCCATGGGGGCCTTCGTGCGCCGCTGCTACGACCCGGCGGGCTGGGAGGCCATTGCCGAGCGTTCCCTGGAGCGGCTGTCCCAGGTGTTGGGGGTGGCCACATGAAGGAGCCGGGTTACGTGTACGCTGGGCGATTGAACGCGGGCGAGCTGGCGGATGCCATCCAAGACCTTTCTCCCCGTGCTCACTTCGTCTGGGATCGGGAAACCTTCGAGGCAGGCGAGGGATGTCCCGGGAATCTTCGGGATGCCGGCACTGCCTTCAATGATCGCTGCGAGATCCGCTGGCAGCGTACACCTGATGGGGGTTTTCTGGTATGGGTACTGAGCGATGATCTTTTGCCGGATGCGCTACTACCTGCAGTGGAAGAGCGGTGGGAGACAACCTCACATGTGGTTTGCCTCTTCTCACGTCTGGAAAAGCGCATCGATCCCTGCTTCCGCACCTACCCTGTCGTTGACCGGCCCATGGCCGCCTTGCGCTGCCGGGTTTTCTATCGCAGTTCAGTGCCCACGTTTGTCAGTCCGCGGGAGGTGATGTCGGATGAGGAATCGCCCGCCTCGTGAACCGAAACCTTACGCGCTGGTGGATATCCCGCAGCAGGCTCCAAGGCGGACGCAGGCTGTTACCCACCAGCGCTTTTCTGGATTGACTGGCCAGCTGAAACTGGCAATCACCGTGGTTTCTGAGTACCTTTTTGTGGGATCCGGGGCCTTCAGGTTCAACCCCCGCAGAACCCGCGACCAGCCCGACGTGTGGTATACCTTTTGCCGTACCCGCGGACGCATGTGCATACCCGGTACCAGCCTGAAAGGTGCCATCCGGAGCATTGTGGAGGTCATCTCCAATTCTTGCGTCAGTCAGAGGAAGAGTGGCGAGACGATTCCCGAGCCGCACCGTCCTTGCAGGTTTCGCGACCCAAATGCGCATACTCTCTGTCCAGCCTGTCGGCTGTTCGGCGCCACTGGCTTGCGCGGGCGGGTGTGGTTTTCGGATGCGGTCGCCGAACCCAGGATCAAAACCGAGGTTGTCAAGATAGGCGAGCTGTGGAGGCCTCACTACCAAGCTACCGCAGGCAAAAGGCGGTTCTACCAGGTGAAGGCTACTCCCCGATCGGACAAGCGTCCCCAGAGGAACTTTCGCTTCGTGGAGGTGGTCTGCCGGGGCGGCCGTTTCTTGGGGAGATGTGGCTTTGAGAACGTCTGTCGAGCTGAGCTGGGGCTGATTCTGTCGGCCCTGGGGTTGTCCGACTCCCGGGATGGACAACTGCAGACTGCCTTCACTCCCAAGCTGGGGGGAGGCAAGCCGAGGTGTTTGGGAGCAGCGAGGATTGAAGTGGTGGAAGCGCGGATCCTGGATCCTGCTGGTGGCGGGATCCTGGGTTACGTGGAGCTACGGGGCGACGAGCTGCGGCAGTTCTTGTCGAACTGCTTGAGGGCATGCCGGGAAGAGGGAATGCTGCATCGGCCTTCGTGGGATCAACTGGTGGCGGGACTGCAACCCAGGACTGGTTCGTGTCCCAAGGAGGTTTATTAGATGACGGTTGACGAGAAGGTGGAACTGGCTCGGCGGCTGGCGGCCTCGGTGGGGGTAAAGCGGAACGAATGGATGCGTTGGGCCCAGTATTTCAAGCAGCGCGGCAATCTGGACGATGCGTTACGCCTGGCGGAGTACATGGCGGGCTCACTGGCCCTGCGCGGTGACCCGAAATCTGCCGCCCGCAAGATCTGCGATGGCGTCAGGAACCACCTTCAGGAGCTGCGGCCCCTTTCCACTGCGGAGCTGAACGAGGTTTTCGGATACGTGGGGCGGTGGCTAGCCTGGACTAAGAAGAAGGAGGAGGAAAGGCGCCGTGGTGGCGAGCGCCGAGGCAGGGGGAGGCGCAGATGAGGAAGGTCCTGCTGGCCACTCTGGGCGACAGTCCGGCGGTGGTTACCGAGGCCGTCGACCGCCTGAAAGTGGAGGGCATAGAAATCAGCGAGGTGACTGTCCTCACCACCAGGGCTGCTGACGCCCAGATGAGCCTCGAGCTGCTGATGGAGCACATTCCAGAATACTACCAGGGAAAGGTGCAATTTGACGGTCCCGCGAATGCCCGAATCATCCAGTCTTATCACGATGTGGACTGCGAGCGCGTTGCCGTGGAATTCCTGCAGGAAGCGTGCCATGTCCTGCGGAGCTATCGCGATCGCGGCTGGGAAGTTCACGCATCCATAGCAGGTGGACGGAAGACCATGTCGGTTCTGCTCGCCCTGGCGGTGCAATTTTACGGCGCCGCATCTTTGTTTCACGTGCTGGTGAGTGACTCCGAGCTGGAAAGGAGTGGGCACATTTCGCGGCTCGTGAACTTGCCGTGGGCAGAGTTGAACAGGCACCTCCATCCGCCGGTGGAACAGATCACGATAGTTCGTCTTCCCTTCGTGGGGCTGTTCCCGTTCATCGGAGAAATCGTCAGCGGGCTGTCCGGGGCCGACGTTCCTCGGGAGATTCGGCACCTGTTGGAGCACAATGGCCTGTGGGCCAGGGGCAAGCGCACTGCTCTGGGGGAAATGGTCTTGCAGGTACTGGAATATGTGGAGGCCATGCCTGAACCCCGCTCCGGCCAGTGCGAGATCCATTTGGATCGCAAGGTTCACTCCAAAGAGGCCGAGGAAACTCGAAAATGGGCCTGCCGCCTGGGCCGGCGGTTTGCATTTATAAGAGAGATTCGGGATATCGGTTGGCGTCAGGGGAAACGAAAGAAGGGCGTGCAACTCGGTGCTGTTCCCATCTTGCGGGTTTTTGTGCCTGGATCCCGGGTTCGGAGCATTGGGTTCCAACTCACCACCACGGCGAAAAGCGAGGGACAGCTGCGGCGGGCCGCCCAGCAGATTGAACGTATGCTGCAGCAGCTGTGATCCCGAGGGAGGGCCTGCCCACGGCTAAGGGCTGCCGTCCGCTTGGCTACTGCAGATTCGCAACAGAGATTCCCCGCTGAGAGGCCGAAGTTTCCACCCCAAGGCCTTGTCCCCAGGGAACGCTGTCAGGCAATGGTGGGGTCGAGCAGGTCGTCGGGAGTTGTTCGAGGTGGGATGGTACTGGTGGTTGGACCTGCGAGCCACTTCCTGGCATGACGGGGAGATTTGCCGTTTTGGATCACCGGAGGAAACGCTTGGTGTCAGAAGGCCAGAGTCCTTTCCAGGAGGTGACTGGGTCGGTGCAACGAACGCCGGTGGTTGCTGACCTCACACCCGAGCTGCGACAGTTGCAGAGGCAGTGGTTATCCTTGCCCCGTGAGCAGCAGGATCTGCTGTACGCCAGAGAGTTCGGGCCCTCTTTTGCCCGGCTGTTTGCCCAATTGCCGTTGCATGGGGCTCCCCCTGGTTTCCCGAAACCGCGGGCTTTGATCAGTGTGCTGGGTTTTTCCTGGCAGCCGGTCGCGCTGATGGCGGCATGGAGCAAGCCTGAGCGGATGCTGGTGATCGGGACCCGCGAGTCGCTTGGCTCAAGCGTGGGGGGAGAGGATGTATTGTCGGTCATCAGCCGGATATCTGGCACCGGGCGCGGACGCATAGAGGCGCGCACGGTGGAGGAAGAAAACGAGGGCGAGATCTATCGGCTGGTGCGAGATTTCTTGCGCTCGTTGGCGGTACAACCCCGCCAGGTGGTGATCGATCTCACGGGCGGGAAGAAGGCCATGTCCGCCGCAGCCGCCCTGGCTGGATTCGTGGCTGGTGCGCTGTTGGTTTACGTTGACTACGCCCGGTATGACGTGGAACGGAGAATACCGGTGGCGGGAACCGAATACCCGCGGCTGCTGGAAAATCCCCTGCAGGTCTTCGGGGACCTCGAGCTGAGGGAAATCATGAACGCGTTCAACCGCGGCGACTTCAACGGGGCCGAGCGCTTGGCCCTCAGACTGGCCCAGCGACTTTATGAACCGCGGGAGGCGGAGTGCTTGGCGTGCCTGGCCCGGGGATATGGGTTGTGGCGTCGTTTTCGGTTCACGGCGGCTCGGGAGCAGCTGCAAAAGGTTGTACGGTCCATCGAACAGTTTGCGCGTCACGGGCGGTGGGCTTGGGCGGAAAGGCTACGGGAGCGGATAGAGCAGAATCTCTCGGCCCTGGACCAGCTGGTTCGTGTGCCTGAGTATCCTGACAGTATTGAGCAGGGGCTGCCGCTCTTGCTGTGGTACCTGGCGGCCATTGAGAAGCTGCTCGAGGAGGGGGAAGTGAGCGAGGCGGTGTTGCTCACTTACGCCGCCGTGGAGCGCTATGCGGTCTTGTGCCTGGCTGTGGATTGGGGTCTTGATCCCAACCAGCCGGATTATCGGGTGCTTGAGGGGCAGCTGGACCTGGAAAGGTATCATCAGATCGGCCGCCTGGTCTTCGGCGAGCAGTACGAGCGGCGTGAACCCCGGGGGAAGATAGGCTTCCAGAGCGGGTTGCACTTGCTGGCCGCCCTGGATCCCGACCGGCTCCGCGTCGAGGATTTGCGCCTACTCAGGGACCTTGCTCAGACGCGGAACAAGTGCCAGTATGAGCACGGCTTTCTCCCCCAGGTGCCGAGAGCAAAGCAGGCCAGATCTCACCTGGAAAGGACGCGGCAGATAATCGCCCGTCTGTGCGGCGGCATGGATACTCTCGAGGAGAGATTGGAGCAATATCGCTTCCCGGTGCTGGAGATAATCCCGGAGGCTTGAAGCCTTCCGGAACTATAGCCGGACCCTGCTGCTGGGCTAAGCCGAACTTGCAGCTAGGAGGATCACCCTGAAGCCTCGTGGTACGCGGCTTTGGGGTGGTTTTTTGATCTCGAGATGTGACAGTAAAGGAGGCTCACGCGTCAGGTACCCTGATCAGGAAGTACCCTTCTCCCCAGCTGCTCTGGGGAGGAGGTGGAGGGAAGACGACGAAGTCGCAGGACGACCATTGAGGTCAGGGCGGCGGCCTGGTGGCACTGTGGCATGAACATGTTGCGGAGCGAGGTGGCCTTTCGTGGGGCGAAGCGTTCACTGGTACCATCTAACCTGGCCCGAGATCGAAGAGGCGGCTTCGGGTGGGGCGGTGGTGATCATTCCCTGTGGCTCCATCGAACAACACGGCCTGCACCTGCCTACTGGAACTGACGTGCTCATCAGCCAGGGGTTAGCCGAGCAGCTGGTGCTGGCGATGCCGAATCGCCGCTTCGTACTGGCCGTACCAATCACCTACGCCGTTGCCCGTCCGAATACTCCATTTCCGGGCAGTATTAGTATCTGCGGTACAACCCTGGTGGCTCTGGCCCGGGACGTGGTAGCTGAGCTCTTGCGTCAGGGTTTTGACCGCATCCTGTTTCTGAACGGGCATATGGAGGGCGCGGCATTCATCATGGAAGGGGCCGAGCTGGCTCTCCAGCAATGGAGAAATGGACCAGCCGGCACCGACAGAGCCGAACCCAGGCTTGTCTGGTGCAATTGGTGGGAACTGCTTGAGGAGGAAATGGTCGCTGACATCCTCGGTGACCGATGGCCCGGCTGGGACGCAGAACACGCTGGGCTGACGGAAACCTCCCTCATGCTCTATCTGTGCCCCGGGCTGGTGCGAAACTTCTCATCCGGCGACCACCGGTACCAGCGGCTGCCGTACAAGATCTTGAATTGGCCGCCGCGTACGCGTCCTCCATCGGGATCGTACGGAGATCCATCGGGGGCGAATGCAGATATTGGCCAGCGTCTGGCTGAGGCAGTCGTGGCGCGACTTCGACAGCTGGTGGAGAGGGAGTTTTAGACCTCAGACCTCACTGAGCTGATAGTGAAGACAGTGACGTTGAAGGGACCAAAATAACGGCGGGCCATGAAGGGTCAGCAGGGTTCTGGTCGGCGTACGAAAAAGCCGCCCGAGCATACTCCTTAGGAGCTGCTCCTCGGGTCTGACAGGGGTAGCGGCCGGTAATAACCAAGTTTGGCACATATGCCGCGCGACGAAGCGCAATCATGGGATTGGAGCAGGTGGCGAGCCCTCCAGCATGCATTTCCAGTCAGGGGCGTATGTCAGAGGGCCTCGCCCAGCCGGCTGCCGCTTACCTCGTTATGGCACTCCGTTTTGTGGAACCCGCATGTCACCTGCCTCCTGGGACGGTACCCGACACCACATAACGTGCCCAGAAATTTGCTACGATCATGCCCTGGCCTGTTTTGTGAGGGCCCACAAGAGGAACTCTGCGGCAGCTACAGTGGCCTTCCGAGCGCTGGCCCAGTAGGTCAATGCCGCGTATGCAGGAGGCCCCTCGTCTCATACAATTCTTTGGTGAACTGCACATGAAGCGCACCGTGTGGCTCCTGGTGATCCTGGCGGTACTTTGCCTTTCCATCCGGGCCGTGTTTTCGACCACGGTCAGAGCGGTGGCGGTAGTTGCCGGCCTGCCACGTCGCCTGCCGATCTACAGCGTCATGACCGACGAGAAAAAGGTGGCCATCTCCTTTGATGCTGCGTGGGGAGCTGAATATACCCCCCGACTGCTGGAGATTCTGAAAAAGCACGGCGTGAAGGCCACCTTCTTCCTGGTGGGCTTCTGGATTGAACGCTATCCCGAGGTGACTAGGCGCATTTTCCGGGAAGGTCACGAACTGGGCAATCATACGGAAAACCATCCGCATCTCACAAGGCTGAGCCGGGAGGAGATTGCTCGGGAAATCCTGTCAGTCCACCAACGGCTGAAGAAGATCACCGGCAAGGACGCCACGCTGTTTCGGCCGCCTTTTGGGGAATATAACGACGCGGTGATTGAAGTTGCGGAGTCCCTGGGTTACCAGACCATACAGTGGAGCGTAGACTCCCTCGACTGGCGCGAGCCCTCGCCGGCCGCCCTGACGGAACGGGTGTGCAGGCGGGTACATCCCGGGGCCATTGTCCTGTTCCACAACAATGCACGCTGCACTGCGGAGGCACTGGATGAAATACTGAGCCGACTCATTCAGGATGGCTGGGAGTTGGTGCCCATTTCAGAACTACTGATCAAAGGCGCCTACTACATCGACCACCAGGGAAGACAGTGCCCGAAGCCCGGGCCCGACCTGGCTGCCGACATCTCTCGGTGACGGGCGTTGCCTCACGGTGTGCCGCTGCCTCGCCTGCTGACCGGGGCGGGACTGGTCGTGCCTTATGGTAAGGGCCGGTTCTCCTCTGGTATGCGCAGCCTCATCGCTCTGAAAGCATGAAGAAGAGCTAGGCTTTGGCACGATGTTCTGCAGCGTCTCCATTCGCGGTGCAGGCATGATCACCCCGGAGGAATGGTCACGGGTGACGTTGCTGTAGGCCCAGCAGCCCGACAACGATCCATCGAACAGGTGACTTCCGGGCTGTCTCGGGCGTACGACGCTGTGGGTTTGTACAGCTCATGCTACACTGAGCTTGTTGCAGCGGCTGCAGCGGCCCTTTCCGCGACTCCGTGTAATGGCACTTTCAGTGACGCCACGGTGCAGCCTTTCCACCGCCCCGTACGGTTTGCCAGGGCTGCAGGGGGCGCAACCGTCGTCGAATCACCTCGCCGGCGCCCGCGGGTGGCACTTAGGTACGGCAAAACGCTCCAGCGGACCCAAGGTTGTGGTCAGTGCCACGTGACGGGCGGCACTATCAACACCAGGAACCTCGAGGTACCTACTCGAGAGCCAGGGGCGATCGGGAAGGTAGCGCAGGGGCCGACCTGCACACGGGCCTCCTGGGCCCATTCGCAGGGCTTGCCGAGTTCCTCGCTTGCCAAACCACAGGGTGGTGCGTGGGCTTGGTGGACTGACCGAACACTCCCCGGTCCCTGGTTCGCTTCCGCAAGAACATTTTTTGCACGGCGAAGTACTGAGAGAGACACTTTGCTCCTACTCATGCAGGATGGCTGGAGGGTGATGCCCATTTCGGAATCGTAATCTAGGGCAGGCGCAGCACGAACCACCCCGGAAGACGGCCAGAGACGACCTTTATGCCCAGCGATCCCCAAAATTGGCACCTGCACCTCATCCCAGTACCAGTTTTTTGCGAGCTGACCTTCAGAGTGCTCTGCGGTACAATGTCAGGTGCTGATCCTCCGTGGAGTCAGCTTCTGCCTCTAAGTCAGCAAAAGTGCATACCCACACCTCAAGGCCCCCACGGGAAGCCCTCAGGACTGCCCCCAATATGGCGTTAGGAGGGAGGCACATATGTCCAAAAGGCAAAGAGCGTTGGTCCCGGTTATTGTAGGGCTGATGGTGTTTTGCTTCAGCTTGCCGGCGTCGGCTGCCACCACGTACACCGTCCGACCTGGCGACACCCTCTGGGCCATCTCGAGGAGCTTCGGGGTGTCACTGTACGACCTTCGGGTGGCCAATAACGTATGGACGGATCTCATCTATCCCGGGCAGCGGCTGGTGATACCCACCTCCAGCAGGGCCAGTGGTGTCACCTGGGCGGAGATCGATCTCCTGGCCAGACTGGTGACCGCGGAGGCCACCGGAGAGCCCTTCGTGGGCCAGGTAGCGGTGGCGGCGGTGGTACTGAACAGGGTTCGGAGTCCCCTGTTTCCCAACTCCATCGCCGCGGTGATCTACCAGCCGGGGCAGTTCTGCCCGGTGGCCAATGGCCTGATAAACCGCCCGGCCAGCGAGACTGCCCTGCGGGCTGTTCGTGCAGCCCTGGCAGGCTGGGATCCCACGGGAGGGGCCCTGTTCTTCTTCAATCCCGCCAAGACCAGCAGTCCTTTCATGTGGAGCCGGACGGTGGTCGCGGTGTATGGCAATCACTGGTTCTGCATCTGAAGATGCTCGGCGCTGTGCTGAGTTTTCTGGGCGGCCCGTGCCCCAGGGCACGGGCCGGACCCTCTCCTCATTGGCCCGCGCAACCGACCGGAAAGGCTCTGGTGACAGACGTTCGTGCCCTCGGCCCGGGGCCACGTTTTCGCCGCGGTACAGCTTGTAAAAGCGCATCCTCGCTCTTCCCGCAAACTCACTTCCGCATACTCTTCAGCTGGTCGATAGATCCCCAACAATCTGGTATTCTGGTACCATAATACTGGTGGAGGAATGCATATGGCCAGTATTCTCAAGGTGTCCGAAGCCACCTCCTTGGCCATGCATGCGCTGGTGTACCTGGCAGCCGCAGGGACCAGGCGCTGCACCAAGGAGATTGCGGCGGCACTGGGCGCCTCCGAACATCATCTTTCCAAGGTGTTGCAGCGACTGGCCAAGGTGCATCTGGTGAAGGCAGCCCGCGGCCCGGGGGGAGGGTTCGTGCTGGCGAGGGCACCCGAGGGTATCAGTCTGCTCGAGGTGTACCAGGCCATGGAAGGAGATGTGGCGTCCAATGACTGCCTGTTCCCGAAGCGGATCTGCGGCGGCACCAGATGCATCCTCGGTTCACTCATCAGGGACGTCAACGCGGAGGTGATGGGATATCTGCAGGCCACGAAGCTTGCCGATCTGCTGGACGTTTATTTCAGAGGGGAAGAGAGGAATGACGCATGAAGAGGACCAGGAAGATAATTGCCATTGACGAGGAAAAATGCACCGGGTGCGGCCAGTGTGTCATCAGCTGTGCCGAAGGTGCGCTGCAGATTGTCGGCGGTAAGGCGAAACTGGTGGGAGAGATATACTGTGACGGTTTTGGAGCGTGTGTTGGGCGATGTCCCGAAGGAGCCCTTAGCATCGTCGAGCGCGAAGCGGAGGAATTCGATGAGGCCGCGGTGAGAGAACTGCTGAGAAGACGCGCCCAGCCTGCAGAATCCCTGCCTTGCGGCTGTCCGGGCACGGGCGGGGAGCCAGGCGCAGCGCAACCTCCTTCCATGCTTGGTCACTGGCCCATCAAGCTGCAGCTTCTGAGGCCATCGATGCCATTTCTCCAAGGAGCCCCTTTGGTTCTGCTGGCCGACTGCGCCGCCGTGGCCTTCCCCGACTTGCACCGGAGGATCCTGCGCGGAAAAGCCATCGCCACTGGCTGTCCCAAGCTGGACGACCTCCACGCCCATATACGCCGTTTGGCAGAAATCATCAAAGGAGCGAGGCCGCGGTCGATCACCGTCGTCCACATGGAAGTCCCTTGTTGCGGCGGCTTGGCATTTGCCGCCAAACAGGCGATGCTGGATGGTGGAGCGGAAATCCCGCTTCGCCGGATCATTATCAGTATCCGGGGAGAGCTCCTCGAGGAGGAGGCCGTGTATTCTGACGGACGCAGCGAGGCTACCGGTACCGCTCGATGTTCTCCTCATGGCTGCTGACCAGCCCAGGGTGCGCGGGCTGCCCCCGGCTTCGGGCATCGCTCTGGCCAGCGACCTCCAAAGCTGCAGCAGTCCGTTGGGTCGAGAAGGCTGCCGGGTAGGTGCGGCAGCGAGGATGATTCGCCAGGATACGACGGAGGGTTGTCCCGATCAAATCAAAGGTCCTGCTGACGTTGCTACACCTGGGGATCAAGAACATCAGGCTGGGTCCCTCGCTGCCAGCCTTCGTCAGCCCGGCGGTACCGGGCGTTCTGGTGGAAAAGTTCGGCGTCGCACCAATCACCACCCCCGAGCAGGACTTGGAGCAGATGTTGAGATAGTACCACACATTTCCCGGCTGCCCGCCGAGTCGCTGAGCGCTCCGGCGGGTGGTGTTTCATGGGAGCGGATGCTGACCGACGCCGAAGGAAAGCAGCCGTAAGGAAGAAGATGCAGTCGGTCGCCAGCCAGCTCAGTCCCGCGAAGGTAATGAAGTCCGCCGATGACCGTCCGGGGATGCTTTAAACTTTGGGTCCTGCCTGAGGCGGGATGAATGTCCGATGGCCATGGCCGGTGGGAGACGAATGGGGCTTCTGATGCGCCAGTTAGGACGGCCTGAAGGCAGATGAGACAAGTTGATATTTCCACAGCCTTAGTCGGTCGTCATGCCCTTCACCTGTTGCCGTTCGTCACTTTATCGCATTTCGTTTGTCTTATCCGGGCGGAGGTTCCTTGTCTTCCTGGCCCTGACGATGTGCTATCATATTGGTAGGATGATCCAATGTGCGGCTGTCCATCGAGCTTGAACCCGAGTCGGGGATCTTGACCCTGCCCATACATTACAACCACCTGGTTCAGGGGATGATTTACCGTAGCCTGGACGAGGCCTTGGCCGAGTGGATTCACAACACCGGTTACGCCTACGGAAAGCGGCGGTTCAAGTTGTTCACCTTCTCGCGTCTTCTTTCTCGCAACCGCAGATACAACCGGGACAAGAGAACCATTACCTTCACTGGCCCCGTCCGGCTGAAGATCGCATCAGTAGAAGTTGAGATCCTGGAGTCGCTGGCCGTTCATCTGGTTCGCCAGCGGGAAGTGAAGTTGAATGAAAGTTCCTGTCACTTCACCGCCGTGAGAGTGGAGATGCCGGTGCAGGCATCGGAGCCGGTCATGGTGCGCACTCTCTCGCCCATTGTGGTGTACCGAACCCTGAGAGATCTAGAGGGACGAAAGAAGACCTATTACTTCACTCCTTGGGAACGCGAGTTCCAGAGCCTGATTTTGGACAACCTCCGGCGCAAGTGGGCTGCTTTACACGGTGGTGGGGATCCTCCACCGATGCGGGGAGCCTACGTGAGGCCGGTGAAGGTGAGCAAGCGCAACGAGGTCATAACGACGTTCAAGGGTACGGTAATCAAGGGATGGACGGGGATCTATGAGATCTGTCTCCCCGAACCTTACTTCACTCTGGCCTATGACGCTGGTCTGGGCAGCAAGAACAGCCAAGGTTTCGGGATGGTAGAAATACTCAAGGATCGCCTGCAGAGCGATGACGGAGCGCGAGTATGAAGGAGGACCAGCGGGGAGGATCCCTGGAGAAGCAGCAGCTGTCACCTCCACGATGTGACCGGGGGTGCTGGCCGTGCTCCGGGTGAGGACATATCACCACCGCGCGAGCGCGGGGTCTCCTTCGAAAGGAAAGGGACTCAAAGAAAGGCGCCGACTGCGATGACCTGGATGCCTGCGCCCGTACGTTTTCACTGCAAGCCCTTCAACCGTTCGCAAGTCGCACCTGGGGGGGCGTGGCGTCCGATGGGAGCTCCCGGCCAGCAGAGCATGCAGGTTGGAGTGACCTGGCGCGGCTAGAAGATCCGAGAGAGACGCCCATTGTGACAGCCCAAAAGTTGGGCACCGCGATAACCTAAAGTCGACCATCCCCCCGGCTAGCTCTGTGTGCCTACAGGTTGCTGCTCTTCGCCCTACGACCTGCGGTACCGCGGCCACCTCTCGAGCGGCAAAGGAGAGTAGGACTCACAGATCCTCCTGTCGTGCCACCTCATGTCCGAGCCGTGTATGGCGCATACGTTACGGTTGCCGAAGGACCTCGGTAAAGTGCCGACAGGTGGGGCATTCGTGACGGTACACCGTCACGCCGCTGCAATCGTCAACAAACCTTTCGGGGCGAATTCCCCCCTCACGGGGTTCCGTGCCTTTCATCACATGATCAACTCCTACTGTAGTCCCATCAGGGCCTGCTCTCGGATGATCTGAAAGCCATGTAGCTGCCGCCACCGGTGCCCGCCGGTGCAGTTTCTTTGATGATCCTCGTTTCCACCCTTCAGGTCATTCCGGGAAGCATCCTGGTGCCAAAGCACGAGCGGCTCCCGCGCGGGCAGGAGCCAAAAACGGGGGCAGACCCGCCGCCGTCTGCCCCCACCAGCCGCCATCACTTGATAATGAACTCCACCGTCACGTTGACCACCACTTCAGTCTCGCCGGGCAGTATGGGGGTGTCCGCCCTCATGGCCCCGGTCATCTCCAGTAACCGGACCGGCTGTTCGGCGCTGCTGGTCCTGATGCTTTTGATACCGAGAATGGTGACCCCCGCGGCACCGGCCAGTACTTCTGCTTGCGCCCGCGCATCCTTCACCGCCAGCTCCAGCGCCTGAAGGACCAGGGCCTGGTTGTCCTTCACGGAAAAGGACAAACCCTGGACTGAATTGGCCCCGGCGGCGATGGCGACGTCAACGTACCGTCCCAGTCGATCCAGCTGGGCGGTAGTCAGGGTGAGGGCGTTCTGGGCCCGGTATCCTTCCAGCTGGGGTTTTCCCTCGCGGGGGTAGTGCCACACCGGGCTCAAGGACAGCCTGCTGGTGCACATCTGCTCCCTCGGCACGCCCTCGTGCTCCAGGGCAGCAATGACCCGGGACATCACGCGGGCATTTTCCTCCTGAGCCGCCCGGGCAGTGGGTCCCTGAGTGATGACCCCCAGGGTCAGGGAGGCGGTGTCAGGAGTTGCAGTGACCCGGCCCTGCCCGGACACGACGAGGGTGGGGGTGTCGGCCTCAACAGCAGCTCTGGCGGGCTCCCGCCACCCGGGACCCAGGTAGGCTGCCGCCGCCAGCACTACAGCAAGACATGTTACGGCAACCAGGGTGCGGAACGAGGTCTTCACGGGAAAGATCCCTCCATTCTTAGGATCTGGCGTTTCGTCTATTGTGACGTTGGAGGTGCATGAAAGTTCCCGGCTGAGGAAGTCTTGCACCTTGTTGGGGCCGGGCCACATATGCGCCTTTGGGGTCAAGTACTGGCGGACAGGGTTGCGAGCAAGGACATTAGTCGGGTGGCCATCTGCAGGCCTCTGAAGCAGGCGTTTTACTCACGCCGCAGTGTCAGCAGGGAAGGAAGTAGGTCAGCTCACGGGTGGTACCGGCCGCGCGATTTCGCTTCGCGCTGATACTCCCCAATAAGACCGGAGCCAAGGCAAGTCCAGACCCAAAGAGAGTATGTGCAAGTTCCTGGTAATTACCGTGTGTACGGGCTATGCTATGAACAGAGCGCAAGCTCCCGATGTGATCCTGCGGCAGCGGACCGTGGAGGTGGGACGAAGCGATGAGGTGGGCGAAGTTCGCGTTTGTGGCTGTGGTGGCTCTGTTGCTGGTGGTGGCGGTGACTGCCTCGCAGCTGGTGTGGGACGGGTATCGGACTCTGCTGGACCCGCAGTTCTATGTGGAGGTCCTGGATCGGGAAGGAGTTTACGAGGAGGCAGCAGCACGAGCGCGGGCGGTGGTGGCCGAGAGGATCTCGGCAGACACCCCGGATGCGTTACGAGAGAGTTTCGTCAATGCGGTGGCCAGTGTTCTGGAACCTGAGTTCTTCCGGCAAGTTAGCCTGACGGCCCTCGATCGCGTGGTGGGTTTCGTGAAGGGGCGGTATCCGGACCCTGCAGTTACCATCTCGCTGGATGAGCCCAGACGCGCCTTCGTGGAGGCGGTACTGGCGGATATTCCTGCGGAGCTGATCGCGCAGCTGCGAAAACAGGAAGGGGTACCTCCCCATGTTTCCGATACTGACTTTCTGCTTGCCCAACTGCCGATTCCCGATCAGGTATCCCTGACTGACCTGTGGGGTGGCGGTGACCTCGACCCCAGGATAGACCAAGTGGTGGGTTTGATACGCCGCGCACCAGTGCTGGCCTACGGGACTGCGGCGGCGCTGGGGTTGCTCCTCTTGGTCATCCTCGGTATGAAGTCGGGACTGCGGTGGGTCGGGGGCGCGCTGCTGGTCAGCGGTGTCCTGGTGCTGGTTGTCCTCCAGATGGGAGTCGGTACCTACGGGGTCGAGCTCGCCGGGGAGATTGTCGCGCCCGAGGCAGTGCTAAGCGTGTTGAACCCGCAGCGTCTGGTAGGGGCGATCATCGACAGTCTGGGGGGATCCCTTCAGACAGTGGCTGCCTTCACCGCGGGTGCGGGAGTATGTCTGCTGGGACTGAGTTCGTTGCTGCCCGCACGCGGCCGCAGCTGAGGAGGCGGGGGCAACCCCCAGTTATAACGCGCGCCCTCGCATTTAGTAGTCGGAGGAAACATCCGGAAGGGGGCGTGGAAGATGCGCATGCGTCGCCTGGTGAGTTTGGCTCTAGTGTTGGTATTGGTGCTGGTATTCACTTCCGTTGCGTCAGCGGCTCCGATGGGTCGGGCCAAGGGTCACGGGGTCCGTGGGTGGGCGAAACAGCTCCGCGAAAGACTGCAGGAGAGATTCCTGGAAAGGGCGCGCGCTCGCACCGGGCTCACCGACCTGGATGAGGCTCCCTGGGCGCTCAAGCACATGCTGAGGATGAAGGCCAAGGGGCTGATGAAGGGCCGGGGAGGCGGGATCATGGCGCCCAACTCTTCGGTGTCCCGCTTGGAGGCGATAGTGCTGGCCATACGAGTCATGGGCCTGGAAGAAGAAGCCCAGGAATGGGAAGTGCGGCCGGAGGACCTGCCTTTCGCCGATGCTAAGCAGATGGCCCTTCCCCAGAATGCCTGGGGGCTGCCTTACGTGGCGCTGGCCCTGGAGAAAGGCTTGCTCGATCCGCAGACAACCTTGCGACCCCAGGCATCGGCGGCAAGGGAGTGGGTGGCCATGCTCCTGGTCAAGGCCTTGGGGCTGGAGCTGCCTGATCCCGAGGAGATCAATCTGGAATTCAACGATGTGGCCAGCATCTCCCCCGAGTTCTTACCTTACATGGCAGCAGCAGTGGCGCATGGCCTTTTCAGAGGATACGAGGACAGGACGTTGCAGCCGCACCGACCGATAAAGCGGGCAGAGATGGCGGCTTTGCTGGACCGCTTCGACCTGCAGGCCGGGCTCGATGCTACGCCGGAGGACGAGGAGACCATTGAAGGACGTATCGTGGGTATCGATTACGTCAACGGAACCATAACAGTGGAGACCGACGCCGAGCAGGTGGTGCCGGTAGTGATCACCGAGGATACCCTGATCTTCCTCAATGCGGAGCCGGCTCTGCTGGAGGATCTCGAACTCGGGGACGAGGTGGAGGTACACCTGGACGCTGAGGGGCAGGCACTGTACGTGTTTGCCGAGTACGAGGCGGCCGAGCTAAAGGCGATGCTGGAAGCCGTGGATCTGGAGGAACTAACCATTACTCTCACCGTTTTAGAGATCAAAGAAGGAGATCTCCCCTACCAGGTGGATCAGCAGATCACCCTGATGGTGGACGAGGGACTGGAAGTAAAAGTGCAGGGTGAGACCTACATCTTCTCCGACGACGTGCTGCGGGTTGGGGACCTGGTTGAGGTCAAGTTCCACGGCACCCGGCCCATCAGGATCGTGGTGGAGGAGCGCGAGGAGGCAGAATTCACCGGAACGGTCACTGGTATTGCGGAGGAGGACGGCACGATCACCATCACGCTTGAGGTTGAGGACCAGGATGCTCCGGTGGTAATTTCAGTGTCCTCGGAGTTCACCGTTCGTCATGGCCAGTCAGAGATCGCGGCATCGGACCTGCAGATTGGCGACGTGCTCGAGGTCAAGCTGGAAGCTGGCCAAGTCGTATCCCTGGTGCTGGAGGAACGGCCGGAGTGACCACGTAGCAGCCTAGCCAGGTTTGGGCCGGGCGCCCAGCGCGTCCCGGTCCCGGCTGCCCGGATACTGGGGACTGCTGTACGGCAGTCCCCAGGTCTGTGCGGCCACCATGGGTGAGCGCGAGGGAGCAAAAGGCCGGGCAGAACTCCTGGCTCAAGCCTACTGTCGCCAGCCACGACAAATCCCACGGAAGCCGGCGAACCCGCGACATCAACAACAGCAAGAACTGTGGCAGCCGGGGTAGGTTGAGCTGGTCGGCAGACACCAAGAGGAGATCCCACGGGGGGCGAAGGCCTGCCACGTGAACAGGGCGGGTGTGTACCAAGAAGGCGACGAATTGGCTGAGGCAGGGTTCTTGCCCTCGAGACCTTCCCGCACGCAGCCCTTCGGCGGTGGGAAAGCGAATTCTAAGGGCGGCGCGACGCCAGCAACGACGGCTTCCACGGAAGTGGCGCACGACGCGGCGCGACGAGGAAGAACGCTGAGTCGAACTTCATGACAGTACCACACTAATCGCCTACGGAGCGAAGGAGCGACGTCTTCGCTGGTGCCGGTTCGCGGGCACCTCTGGCAGACGTGGTCAGCTCGGCGCGAGTCTGGAGCTGCCACGCGCGGCCGGTTACCGTTTCACTGTGGCTCACGGCAGCGCGGGCCACCTGCCAGTTTAGGTGGGCGCTGGCTGTGTTGACAAGATCAAGATCTTGATATTCGGCGCATTATTCCTAGCACAACGTTGAACCTTGGTACACGTCTCATATAGGAAAGGTACTCATCGCCGAATTTGCGGACACAGTGCTCTTCTTCCGCCTTCGCCTGCAGATACAAAGACAAAACGATGGTCACTCCAATCACGGTGCAAATCCAGTTCTGGTGAATGCACATAAAGCCTAATACAAGCAGAATGTATCCCAGGTATTGTGGCTGCCTGACTATTGAATAAAGACTGTTGGCAACCACTTCCTGAGTGTGAAGGTAGCTACTTCCCCTTTGGCACTTTCCATGTCTGCGGAGTAGATAAAAGGGATAGAAGATGAAGACAGCCGCCACCGGCATCAAGAACAATCCAACGATCTTCAGCCAAAGCCAACCTCGAGAGGGGGTAAGCTCGGCAACGATGACATAGAAGATGAAGAACACAAGCGAAACAAGGAGATGAGAATATGGAATTTGGCTCTTGCTCGCCATTTTGCTGCCTCCTTCGTCTGTTTGCCGGCTGAGCCTCCGTCGCAGCGGCGACAACACTGGCCACGACGACCTGCTGATGGGTCTTGGCCAGGTGCAGGCGGTGGAACTGAAAGCGGATGGCTGAAGTATCTTACCCTGCACCGACCTGCTGGATCATCCCGCGTGCCGGTTCCGCGCGCTGGGATCCGGCTACCGCCCCGTAACCCGGCTGCGCACTTGATCAGACCTCCCAGAAGGTTTGTAGTGGTACGTCACTTCCTTGTTGCCCGAAATGCTATATGACAGCACTTCTTACTGTAGTGATTTCAATATGGGGTCATACCGCGCGCTCTACCCTCAGCTTCCGGGTTGCTGTCTCTTGCCTAGCAGCGCGCGGAGGTCGCGCAAGGTCAGGGCGCGGTCGAACTGCAGGATTCCCTCCTTGAAGATACGCGCCCCCAGGTGTATGAAGAACACGACCGAGCAGGCCAGTATGGTGAGGCTGGTCAGCATTTCCCAGACTGCCACCCGGGTCACCGCCAGCCGCAGCAGCATGGTGGCCGGGATAAAGGGGGGTACGTGGCTCAGTACCCGTACCCACAGGGCGTTGGGGTTCATCATGATCACCGGGATCACGAAGAGAGGAACCATCGGTATGATGACCACCAGGCCGTGGGCTTGGCTACCACCCTCTGCCTCCTTCATCGTGGCCCCGATGGTGGCGAAAAGGGAAGCCAGGAGCAGATAACCGAGGAGGAAATAGGGCAGGGAGGGCAGGAAATCCGCCAAGGACAATCCCAGCTGTCCCAGATCCATGAAGCGGCTGGCTATCAGTACTCCAGCAGAAACCCAGATGGTGACCTGCAGCAGGCTCAAGGCCCCGAAGCCCAGGATCTTTCCCACCATCAGATCGGTTGACGAGATGGAAGAAAGCAGTATCTCCACGATCCGGTTTCTCTTTTCCTTGATCACCCCGTACATCAGCACTTGCCCCGGCAGCAGCGCGGACATGATCAGCACTCCGGCCACGATCATGGGAGCCACGGCCAACGCCGCGGGTTCTCCTTGTCCCTCGCCTATCGGCACCGGCTCCACGGTTACTGGCACCATGACCGCCGCCAGTTGATCGGGAGTGAGCCCCAGCTGCCGCAGGCGATAGGCGGTTAGCGCCCTGATGAGGGTGGTTTTGAGGACGCTCAGCTCGGCCACCCGCACTTTGTCCACGTAGTAGGGGATGCGGCCCGATTTCACGGCCTGGGCATCGAGTACCAGGAACCCATCGAGCCGGCCTGCTTTGAGGTCTGCTTCTGCCTGCTGCCTGCTTCCCGCGTAATCAATCAGGGTCACCGGACTACCCTTCAGGTGGGCGGCCAGGAACGAATAGGCGGATCCCATCTCGTCGATCACCGCCACCTCCAGCTCTTGCGCCTGGGTCATGCGCTCCACCATCAATCCTGCACCCCCGCTGAGCACCATGACCAGCGGTATGAGCAGGGTCATTATGGCGAAAAGGGGATGGCGCACGGCCCGGGAGAACTCCCAGCGGGCGACTTTGAGCACCTCAGGCCAGCTGATGCGGCCCAACCTCCTCACCTCGCTCCCGGACGGTCTCCACGAAGATCTCATGCAGCGGGGGCTTGGTCAGGGATATCTCCCGCACGTCCACGTTCCTTGCCACCTGGGCGAGGAGGTCCCTCGGCCGCGACCCCGCGTACCACAGCACCACCCGCTCCGGCTCCCTCCGGATCAACCGCACCCCCGGCAACCGCTCCAGGAAGGAAACGTCGCTGCCGGGCGCATAGCTGATGTCCACCACGCTTTCCTTGAATCCGTCCTTGATGTCCCGCAGCTTCCCCTGCAGCACCTTGCGCCCGCGGTGGATCATGAAGATGGAATCACACAGCTCCTCCACCAGGTTCATCTGGTGGGAAGAAAGCAGCACCGCGCGCCCCTGGTTCTTCAGCTCCCGGATGATGTCCTTGAAGAATTCCTGGTTGACCGGGTCCAGGGCGGCGAAGGGTTCATCCAGCATGACCAGGTCCGGCTGGTGGAGGATGGCCGCCACGAACTGCACTTTCTGCTGCATCCCCCGGGACAGCTTCTCCAGCCGCTGGTGGGCGTGCGCGGCCAGATCCAGTCTTTCCAACCACCGCAACGCCTCGCGGCGGGCCACCTGTCGGGGTCTTCCCTTGAGGGTGGCCAGGTAAACCAGGATGTCCAGTACCCGGGCCTCGTCGTACAGACCCCTCTCCTCCGGGAGGTACCCCACCCTGGTTTTGTCCAGGGGGCCCGCCTTGCCATCAAAGGTGAACTGGACGGTGCCGGAGTCCGGCGACAGGATCCCCATGACCATGCGAATGACGGTGGTCTTGCCGGCGCCATTGGGCCCCACCAGCCCCAGGATCTCCCCCGCCGACACCGAAAACGACACCCCGTCCACCGCCCGGTGGGTACCAAAAGACTTGGTCAGATTCGATACAGTCAGGATGGGCCTCACCCTGCATCTCCCCAGAGAAAATTATATTTCCAGCGGCCACGGGTACTCTTCTGCCCGACGCCTTGCCGACATCGACGGGTGCCCTGATGGGTAGTTGCCCACCACGGGCAGGATTCCTCCTGGCTTCACAGGTTTCCTGCAGCGGAGGCAACCAAGGACCACATCCGTGACCGTTACCAGACCCAGCGTCTTTGTCAAAGCCTGATGGCAAGGTCGCTCTGGGGTGGCGGCAACCAGGCCGACCAGGCCCGTCACCCCGGGTCTTCATGGGATCGGTATTCGGTGGCGGTCTTATGGTCCACTGACGAGGATCTGCCCGGCGGTGGCCCGGCCGACAGAGGCCCCAGTAGGTATCCCTGGTGCCATTGTCGAAGCATCCCACCGGCTCCTGGCGGCAGCAGGGCTTCGTTGACGCGAGACCGGGCCGGCTCGTTCGATGACTGCAGCTTACAGACCGTGCGGCTTCGGATTCCGCCAGGGCCCATATGGTCAGGAAGGATGTTGCCGTCGAGGGGGGCGCCACGGATCGATCGTTCTCGGCAATGGTCTTCAGGGGAGGGGTGGACAGTTGCTGATCGTGGGCGAACGCATCAACACCAGCAGGAAGGGCATCGCCGATCTGGTGGCCAGACGCGATGCCGAGGGCGTGGTGCGGGAGGCGGTCAGGCAGCACCAGGCGGGAGCGGACTACATCGATGTGAATGCCGGCACTTTGCTTTCTGATGAGCCCCGGGCTCTGAGGTGGCTGGTCACCACCATCCAGGAGGCCCTGAAGGTGCCGCTCTGCGTGGACAGTGCCAACCCTGAGGCCTTGGCGGCTGCCCTCGATGTCCATCAGGGAAAGGCGCTGCTCAACTCCATAACCGCCGAGCGGGAACGCTTCCGCGCGGTGCTGCCCCTGGTCAAGCGACACCAGTGCGGGGTGGTGGCGCTGTGCATGGATGACTCTGGCATGCCCTCATCAGCTGAGGAAGCGGTGGAAAAGGGCAGCCAGCTCATCGAGAGTCTGCTGGAGGCGGAGGTGCCTCCCCAGGACATCTACGTGGACCCGCTGGTGCGACCGGTGGGAGTTGAGCCCCGGGCTGGGCTGATGGTGGTGGAGGCGATCCGCATCCTGCGCGAGAAATACCCCGGGGTGCACATCATCTGCGGTTTGAGCAACATCTCCTTCGGGCTTCCGCGGCGCCGGCTGCTGAACCAGGCCTTCCTGGTGGCCACCATGACGGCCGGGCTCGATGCGGTGATTCTGGATCCCCTGGATAGAAGGCTGATGGCACTCTTGAGGGCGGCGGAGGCGGTGCTGGGCCGGGATGAGTACTGTGCGCGCTACCTGCAGGCTTACCGGGAGGGCAAGCTGGCCGAAGGATGAGGCGGCCGGTGGGCACCGATTGCCGGTTGCGGAGACGGCCCCTGGGGGCATCGGGGGTGATCCCTGCTGACCGGTTATCAGCGGGTACGCCTGGCGCTGGCAGGGCGGCCGCCTGACCGCGTGCCTCTGGGGGAATTCCGCCTGGCACCCTCCCTGGTGGCGGAGCTTCTCGGAAAGGACGTGGCCGAAGTTCCTTCCGGAGGTCCGGCCAGGTGGCGGTGGGAGGAAGAAGCGTACCACATGCTGGGTGTGGACGCGGTGGGGGTGCTGGCGGGGGCCAGCAGCGCCCCAGTTACTGGTACCCAGGCCGAGGAAGGAGCACGATCCCGCAAATTGGCGTGGGCGGAAGAAGTGGCCTACTGGGCAGGACGGGAGTTTTTCCTCTGGGTCATCGTGGATGGACCCTGGCAGGGGCTGGCGGCGACTCTGGGATGGTCGCGGGCACTGCTACTTTGTTCGTCCAGTAGCACCCACGGCTCCACGGAGGAGCTGGAAAGACGGTTGCTGATGCAGCTTGAGCACGTGCTGGCGGCGGTTGAACGGGCACTGGAAGCGGGAGCCGACGGGATCGTGCTGGGGGAGGACGTGGCGTACGCCGATGGGCTGCTGATCTCTCCCGCGGTCATCGGCCGGCGGCTCTTGCCGTTGTGGCGGGAGGTGGTGCTTTGCTGTGGGCGGGCGCGCACGGCCAGGGGCGAAAGGCCGCTCGTGGTGTTCCACTGCGACGGGCGATTCGAGGATTTGATGCCCATGATTCTCGAGGCGGGCTTCGATGCCGTGCATTCGCTCCAGCCTGAAACCGGAATGCGCCCGGACCGCCTGCTGTCCCGGTACCGCGGCCGGCTGGGATTTTGGGGTGGCCTCTCGGTGGAGCTTCTCCTCCACGGCCACCCGCAGGAGTTGGCCGCGGAGGGAAGGCGACTGGCGCGGGCGGCCAGAGCCGGTGGTCTGGTGGTGGGAAGCTCCTCCGGGGTGGTACCGGAGGGGGTGCGGGCGGCCAACCTCCTCGCTGTCTACCGGGCGGTGGCAACCTCGGGGTCGGTGTGATCCTTGACCAAGGGAGGCGAGCGGCGATTCCGGTGGTTGAGTTCCATCCCCCTGGCAAGCGCGTACAGGTATCGCCAGGGACCACGGTGCTGGAGGCAGCTCAGTTGCTCGGTGACCAACTGGGTGATGGGCAAGTAGTTGCCGCGTGCGGAGGGCGCGGCAGGTGCGGGCGGTGCCTGGTGCGGATTCTGAGTGGAGCCGTTTCGGGGGCCGACGAACGGGAGCTGGAACTGTTAGCGCGGCGGGCTGCCGCGGGCTACCGTCTGGCCTGCCGGGTGAGGGTGCTAGGGGACGTGCGAGTGGAGCTCGGCCCGCCGAAGGGCCCAGATCGGCTGCAGGTGGGAGGAGTCTTGGTGGCTGGGGAGCTCGAGCCCCAGCCGGTGGTGAAGCAGGTACAGTTCCAGATTGATCCTCCGCAGGTGGGGGAGCGTGCGGGCGATGCGGACCGGGTGGCGGCCGCGGTGGGCGCCGAACAGGGCCACGACCTGGAGGTGCTGCGGGAGCTTTCTGACCGTCTCAGATGCTGGGATTTCCGGGGATGGGCGGTGATCCGCGGCGACGAGGTGATCGCGGTACGGCCGCGACGTGAACGTCTCCTGGGACTGGCGGTGGATCTGGGCACCACCAAACTGGCAGGGTATCTGGTGGACCTGGATACCGGCGAAATCGTGGAGTCGGCAGCCATACTCAATCCTCAGGTTTCCTACGGTGCCGACGTGATATCGCGGCTGGGGTATGCTTCTTCTTCGGCGGACAACTACCGCCGCATCCGGGGTGTGCTGGTGAAGGCAGTGAGGGACCTGGCCAGCCAACTCTGCCACCGGGCAGGATGCCGGGTGTCGGACATTCAGGAAGCGGTGGTGTGTGGCAACACCGCCATGCATCACCTGTTCCTGGGTCTGCCGGTGGGGCAGCTGGTACGTGCTCCCTACGTGCCCGCCCTGACCGCCCCTGTGGACGTCAAGGCGCGACTGCTGGGGTTGAGCTTCGCACCGGGGGCTTACGTGCACCTCATGCCGTGCATAGCGGGATACGTAGGCGGCGACCATGTGGCGGTGATCCTTGCCACCCGCCTTCACGAGTACCAGGGAGTGGCACTGGCCATAGATGTGGGGACCAACACGGAGATCGCGCTGGTGCGGGAGGGGTCGGTGATTTGTTGTTCCTGTGCCTCGGGACCGGCCTTCGAGGGCGGACACGTTTCCCGGGGAATGCGGGCCCTGCCCGGGGCCATCGACCGGGTATGGCTGGACGGAGACGATATCAGGTTTACGGTGGTGGGGGGCGGCGATCCGGCCGGATTCTGCGGGGGCGGGCTCATCGATCTGCTGGCGGTGCTGCTGCGTGCCCAGATCATGGATGCTGGAGGCCGCTTGCGCGCCGGTGCCCCAGGGGTGACCGAGGGCCCGGACGGGCTGGAATTTCGTCTTGGCGGAGTGCCTCTCACCCAGCGGGACATCCGACAGCTGCAGCTGGCGAAGGCGGCAATTCGGTCCGGCATCGAGGCTCTGTTGCGGACCACGGGCACCCGGGCGGAGGAAGTGGAAAAGGTGTACCTGGCGGGGGCCTTCGGGGTGGCCATGGAGCCCGAAAACGCCATGGCGGTGGGTATGTTCCCCCGCCTGCCCCGGGGATGCTTTGTGCCGGTGGGCAATGCCGCCGGCATGGGGGCCTGCCTGACGCTGATATCCCAGAATGAGCGCCTGAAGGCGGCCCAAGCGGCACGATCCGCTGGTTACCTCGAGCTGATGACCCTGCCAGGATACCAGGAGTTGTTTCTATCCTGCATCGGATTTACCGATCGGGTTTCTGTCCCGTGAGGGTAAGCGGGAGAGAAAGACTGCCGGTCGGTTGTATGGCGACTTTGGCCATTGCCTAGGCCACCTGTTTGCGACCGATCTCCTGGCAGGTTCTCCCTGCCGATACTTCCCCCTCACCCCCAGCGCCTGTAAGCCGGCCATCACCTCTTTCGGCTGCATGTAAGGGCTGCACGCTGGATCCGTGACCAGCCCAACGGCCTCCCTGTTTCCCCCGGTAACCCGGGCGGCTCCCCGCGTATGGCGTGACGAGATGGAGATTTCGCAGAATGAGATACGAACCAGGAGGGCAGATCCGGGCGGGTGGCGAACGCCACATAACAGAGGGCTAGACGGCTGTCCCACCTGGTAAGACAAGGCTGGGGCGGGCCGAAGCCAGTGTTGCCGGGGCGTGTCCGGGCGGGGGAAGGGCAGAGGCTGCTGCGGTCCCCTACCCCGCCAGAGCCGAGCCGTGGCGGCATGCTGGGACCCAAGCTCCCGGGGTACCCGAAAGTTCCTGGCAGCAGCGACGCCCCAGGGGGGTAGCAGGTGTTGCGGAATTCTATTGCCCTGAAGAATGCATTCATCACCAAGATCCTGCGGACGGGATGGGGATCTTCGGCTACCCTGGCGGTCCTCTCAATGATCGTGTCCCTGTTGGCCCTGTGTCTGTGCAGCTATTTCGCGGGCGCCAGCCCATTGCAGGTGATGGTGGCACTTTTCGAAGGTGCCCTTCGGGGCAGGTACGCCCTCACCACCACCTTGTCCGAGTGGGTGGCCATGACCCTTTGCGGGTTAGCCGTTCTCATCCCCTATCGGGCTGGCTTCTTCAACGTGGGGGGACAGGGGCAGCTGGAGGTGGGAGCGGTGGCCGCGGCCGCCGTGGCCCTGTCGTTGAACGCTCCCCGTCCCTTGGTCATAATGCTCGCGTTAGCCGCCGCGGTGGCTGCCGGCCTCCTGGCGGTTAGCGTACCTCTCATCCTCCGGCTGCGCCGCGGCGCCAGTGAGGTTACCACCACCATCATGATGAACTTCGCCTGCATACAGTTCATGTACGCCATGGTGACCGGACCTCTCAAGGATGCCAGGTCCTGGTACGGCACTACTCCTCCCGTTCCCCAGGCCTACCAGCTGCCGTCATTCCCCCCGGGGTCGGGAATTCCCGCGGGCATGTGGGTAGCTGCACTCATCGCCCTCGCCGCGGCATGGCTGATGAACTCCACCGTTTTCGGGCTGTACCTGCGAGCGGTGGGGAGCAACCGACCGGCGGCAGTGGCAGCTGGCATACCGGTCAATCGCGTCCTCACCGGTGCCGTGCTCATGGGGGCGGCGCTGGCCGGTCTGGCGGGGGGGCTCCAGTTGCTGGGGTACACCTTCCGCGTGGCGGAGGGCTGGTCCAAGTCGTGGGGGCTGGTGGGCATTCCCATCGCTTTGTTGGGGGGCAATCCGCTGGGAGTCCTGGTGGTGGGATTCTTGTTTGCCATCTTGGAGACGGGCGCCCGGTCCATGCAGGCTCTGACCGGGGCGCCGGCGGCTCTCATCTACCTATTCCAGGGACTTCCAGTCATCATCTACCTGGGCCTGAGGGCCAGCGCCTGGTACTCCCGCTGGTCCCAGGCGGCCGGATAAGGACGGTGTGGGCAGTGGAAGGCCAGTGGTGGGCTGAGTTCCTTTCGGCAGTCCTGCGGGCGGCGACCCCGCTGGTGTTCTGCGCCCTGGGCGTTCTGGTGTGTGAGCGCGCGGGCATCCTGAACATCGGAGTGGAGGGATCCATGCTCCTGGGGGCCCTGGCCGCGGTGCTGGCGGCGGTGTACTCGGGGAACCCGTGGATGGGGGTTGTGGCCGCCTTGGGCGTGGGTATGCTGGGGGGGATGATCCTGGCCCTGCTCACCGTGTATCTGCCGGCCGACCAGGTGGCCACCGGCATTGCCTTCAACCTGGTGTGCCTGGGAGTGACCAGCTTCGTATACAAACTTCTGGTGCTCGGTGGCGTGCAGTTGATGGCCCCCGCGCTGCGCGCGGTTCGCGCCCCCGGGGGACCGGTGTCCCTGCTCGACCTGGCCACAGCGGTCACTCCCCTCACCTGGATCGCGCTGCTGCTGGTGGTGCTGATCTGGATCTTCCTGTTCCGGACCGGGCCGGGACTGTTGTGGCGTTCCATGGGCGAGAGCGCCCGGGCGGCCCACGCGGCCGGTCTGGACGTACACAAGGTGAGGACGGTGGCGGCGGTGGTAGGGGGCCTCCTCAGTGCTCTGGGAGGAGCTGCCCTCACTCTGGGGTGGGTACCCACCTTCACCGATAACATGACCATGGGTCGGGGGTTCATAGCGCTGGCCGCGGTATACTTCGGGCGCTGGCACCCCGGCCTCGCACTGTTGGCATGCCTGCTGTTTGGGGCAGGGGAGGCCCTGGCGTTCCGGGCCCAGGCATTGGGGGCGGGCCTGAATCCCTATTACTACCTCATGCTGCCCTACGTGGTCACCCTGGTGGCGGTGGGAGCCACGGGACGGGCGATAGGTCCGCGCGATGCCGGCAAGCCTTACCCGAGGGGGTGAAAGATGGGCGCGTCGGGGTTGCCTGCCCGGCAACGTGAATCCACGCCATGAGGAGGGATACGATGTCCAAGAGGTCAACGGGACGACGCCTGCTGGCAGGTCTCCTGGTCCTGTGGATGGTGGGGATGTTGGCGGGATGCGGTGCCGCCGAGGAACAGGCGCAGGAGCCGGCGGCGGAGGAGAAACCCAAGGTTAGGGCCGCCATCATATTCTCCATCGTCAACCCTGCCCGGGCCGGGGGTTGGGACCGCGCTGACTGGGCCGGCATTCAACTGTTGCGCGAGCAGTACGGGTGGGAGGTGACGGTGGCTGAAGGCGTGCCTTACGCCCAGACCGCTGCCACCGCTGCCGGGTACGCGGAGAAGGGGTACGACCTGGTGATCTTCCCCGACGCTGGCCAGACGGAAGCCTTCTTTGAGGTAGCGCCCAAGTACCCCAAGACCTGGTTCGTGATGATGTCCATGTGCGAGAAGCTGCCCAACTCGCCGCGGGTGGCCGCCTGGTCCCCGGACCTTTACGCTTACGGCGCGATGGTAGGCCTGGTGGCGGCCAAGGCAACTGAAACCGGTACCATCGGGCTCATCGGCGGGGTACCCGTCCCGGCCCTGATTACCCTCTTCAGCGGGAGCATCGAGGCGGCCAAGCTGGTGCGTCCCGACGTGGAGGTCCTCACCTACTTCGTGGGTGACTGGGTGGACGTGGCCAAGCATCGGGAGCTGGCGGCGTTGCAGATCCAGGAGGGGGCGGACGTAATCTTCCCCGAGACCGGCCCGGGGACCCTGGGTTGCTATGAGGCGGCCAAGGCCGGCGGGGCCAAGATCATCGGATTCGCCTGGGACATGTACGAGGATGCACCCGAGGTCATAATCACCAGCGTCATCTTCGACAAGCCACGCATGTACAGGGACCTGGCGGAGCAGTTCATGGCCGGCACGCTGGAAAAGAAAATCGTGCACTGCGGCCCCGAGTACTTCGGTCTGGCCGATTTTCGGGGAAGCCTCCCCGAGGATACCATAAAGGAGATCAAGGACCTGGTCAGCCAGCTGCAAAAGGGTGAGTTGATCATCCCGGTGGTCATCCACGAAGAGATCGTCGGGAAGTGAAGCTGCAGCGGGTGCGGACGCAGGAAACCAGGGCGGGTCCGAGGTGCCGGTCCCGCCCTGGTCCATGCGGAAGGACAACAGCGTGACAAGGGACATGGCGGTGACGGTGGGCCCGGGCGTGATGCGGTGGGGGGGGGAGCTGGTTCACCAGGGCTGTGGTTCGGCTGAGTGTCAGAGCGCAGCGCAGATTTCCCGGGATCTCATACCGCCCTGCCACCCACGCATTTTCCGGCAGGAGACGGACATCCAGGGGCTCCACGTCATCAGCCAGGAGGTGGTGAAGCTTTGTCGCCAATTTCCTGTGCCATCAAGGAGGCTCTGCCGTCGGGGGCCCTGCAGGGCCGGGTGGAGGCCCGGAGGGATTTCGCCTGCCCCCACCGGGACCGGCGTACCCGCGGTGCCCCAGGTGACCTCAGCTTGATCTCGCCCAGCTGTGCCGCCGCAGCTGCCGGGGAGGAGACCAGGGCTGAGGGGCAGGGCCGGTGGGGCCAACCTTCCAGGAGGCGTGAGTCATGAAGCCCGCCCGGTATCTGATGCCTCAGGCGGTATTCCTGGTGACCGGCGCGGCGGGGGATGAAACCGGAGGCATGACTGCCTGCTGGGTGAGCAGGGTCTCACATCGGCCTCCGTTGTTTGCCGTCGCCATCCATCACGGCAGCCACACCCGGGATGTGGTGGAGGTCGGGCGGTGCTTCTGCATCCACATCCTGTGCCGGCACCAGGTGGAACTAGCTCGCAGGTTCGGATCGGTGAGTGGACGGGAGGTAGACAAGCTGGCCACCGTGGCCTGGCGGCGGGGTGCCAGCGGCGCACCCGTGGTGCAGGATGTGCTGGCTTATCTGGACTGCCGGGTAGTGAGTCAGTTCGAGGTGGGCGACCACACCCTGTTCGTGGGCGAGCTGGTGGAGGAGGGGGTTTTTCGGGAGACGGAGCCGCTGCTTTTCCGTCCTGAGGACTACGCGGACATCGGTCAAGCGGGAGACGAGGGGTAACACTGCCACCAGATGTTGGGGTCCTGGGCCCGGATCGGGCTGCGGTTCTGGTCTCCTGCAGCTGCAACGGCAGCCTTCCCGGCGGAACAGCTGGGCAAGGCGTTCGTTGACCGTCGCGGCTGGTGAGCCTTGCCCCTGGTACTGGTACGGGGGAGTGCCAGGCCGTGGGCGCCTGGTGGGGTTCCAGGGGTCCGGGCCGCCTGTCTTGCTTCATGGGAAGCAAATCTTGAAGTCCAAGACGCGATGGGCAGGGATGCAGCCCGGCGCTTGTCGAAGGACGACTGTGCGATACGGGTATGCGTAGCACGAGACAGAGGGGGTGGTGGTTTGGCAACCAAAGATCGGTATTCATACTATCGAATCCGGGCGGTGGAGAGAGCGCTGGCCGTGCTGTCTTTGTTCAGCCTCCAGCAGCCAGAGCTCACGTTAGCCGAGATTGCGGAGAAGTTGAAGGTGCACAAGAGCACGGCGCACCGCATGGTCCTCACCCTGGAAAAGGCGGGCTTCCTGAAGAGGAGTATCACCCGTGGTACCTACTCCCTGGGGTTGAAGCTGTTGGAGCTGGGGGCAGTGGCGCTGAGCAGCATCGAGCTGCGCGCCCAGGCCCGGCCCCATCTGGAGAGGCTGCACCGCGAGACGGGATTGACCGTGCACCTGGCCATCCTGGATGAGGGCGAAGTGGTGTATATCGACAAGATCGAAGCCGACACCGCGGTACGGCTGTACAGCCAGGTGGGGCGCCGGTCTCCCGTGCACTGCACGGCTCTGGGTAAGGCTTTACTCGCTCACCTGCCCCGGGAGAAGGTCTGTGAGATACTGGCGGTCAAGGGGATGCGCCGGTACACTCCGGACACCATCGTTTCCGTGCCCGCGTTCCTCAAGGAGCTGGAAAGGGTGCGCGAGCGGGGCTTTGCCCTGGACATGGGCGAGCACGAGCCCCTGGTGCACTGCGTGGGGGCTCCCATCCGGGATTACACGGGAGCGGTGGTGGCGGCCCTGAGCGTCACCCTGGTGGCGGCCGAGGTGAGTGAGGACAGCCTCATGCGCTATGCCCGGCTGGTCATGGAAGCCGCTGGCGCGGTGTCCCGGGACATGGGATACGTGGCTTAGGCCGGATTGGCCTCAGTTCCGGGGACACCGCTGACGCCGCTTGGTTGACCTGGATGCTGCGGAGGGCAGGACATGGCGGGGGTGCCCCGGCGTCCTGGTGGCGGCTGGCATTACCTGGTGTGGGAGGCCGGATAACCCGGCCGGGCAGGCCGACCACCTGGCGGCCGCCGGGAAGGAATTGAGACTGGCAGGATGACCCGAGAATCAACGGTGTCGGGGGGCGATTCGGTCACGTGAACACGCGGGCGGATGATGACGTACGTCAGCCCTATGCAGTCAAAATGCAGGGTATTTGCAAGTCCTTCGGGCCGGTGCGGGCACTGCAGGACGTGGCCCTGCGCCTGGAGTGCGGAGAGATACGGGCTTTGGTGGGGGAGAACGGGGCGGGAAAGACCACCCTCATGAACATCCTTTATGGGATGTACAAGCCCGACCGGGGGCGGATCTGGGTCTGGGGCGAGGAGGTGGGGAGAGATTGGTCTCCCGGGCAGGCGATCGCCCGCGGGATCGGCATGATCCACCAGCATTTTTCCCTGATCCCTGCGCATACGGTGCTGGAGAACGTGGTGATGCCGAGGCTGACCTGGGGCAAGGTGCTTCCGCGTTGGCACGAGCATCGCCGGGCCCTGGAGGAGTTGGCAGCTCAATACGGCTTCTCCCTGCGCTTGGACAGTCTGGTGGAGTCTCTGTCGGTGGGTGAGCAGCAGCAGGTGGAGATCCTCAAACTCCTGTATCAGGGGGCCAGACTGCTGATCCTGGATGAACCCACCGCGGTGCTCACGCCGCAGCAAATCGACGCCCTGCTGCAGCTGCTCCTGGTGATCAAGTCCCAGGGTTACACCGTGGTCCTCATCACCCACAAACTTTCGGAGGCCATGGCGGTGAGTGACAGCATCACCGTCCTGCGGGGCGGTCGCCTGGTGGCCACCTTGCCCCGAGAAGGTACCACTGCTCAAGAAGTGGCCAAACTCATGGTGAACCGGGAACTGGTGGTCTCCGGGACTGCTGCCACCGAGCGGCCGCAACAAGAATGCGTCCTCGAGGTCCGGGACCTGGTGGTGGAGCACGAAAATGGCAAGCGCTCGGTAGACGGGGTGTCGCTGACGGTGCGGGCGGGGGAGATCGTTGGGATCGCCGGAGTGGCGGGCAACGGGCAGTCAGAACTGGCCGAAGCCCTGGTGGGGATCCGCCGTGCCACCAGCGGGTCGATCCTCATCAATGGTGCAGATGTCACGGACCGCAGCGTGAGGAGCCGGAAGCGGGCGGGCATGGGCTACATCTGCGAGGACCGACACCTCAACGGCATGTTTCCGGACATGAGCGTGGCCCACAATCTGGTCATGGAACACGTGGACCTGCCGCCCTTTTCCTCCTACGGACTGTTGCGGCACCGCCGGATCCAGGAGGCGGCCCGGGAAGCCATCGAGGCCTACGACATTCGCACCCCGGGGCCGGAGGTGCCCATGGGGAACCTGTCGGGAGGGAACCAGCAGAAAGTGGTGTTGGCCCGGGCGCTGGCCACAAAGCCGAGGATCCTCGTGGCCTGCGAGCCCACTCGCGGGCTTGATTTGGCGGCTACCGCCTACGTGCGGAGGAAGCTGGCGGGGTGTGCGGCGGAAGGAATCGGGGTTTTACTGATATCCAGCGAACTGGAAGAGCTGTTGGAGCTGTCCCACCGCATCCTGGTGATGTTCCGCGGCAGGATCGTGGGTGAGGTGCGGCGGGAGGATTTCGACGTGGAGCGCATCGGTTTGCTGATGACCGGTCAGGCCCCGGCTGAGGCCGGCGGGGGTGGTGATGGAGATGCTGTCGGTTGATGTGCTGGGCATCTGCGGTAGTCCGCGCAAGGGCAACAGCGAGTTCCTCCTGCAACAGGCCCTGGAAGCGGCACGAAGCGTTGATCCGGACCACGTCCAGTGTACCCTGTACTCCGTGCGGGGCAAGAAGCTTGCTCCCTGCGTGTCCTGCTTCCGCTGCGGCGAACTGGAAGGCGAGTGCGTCATCAAGGATGATTTCCAGCAGTTGCGGGAACTGTGGGTGGCTGCCGACGCCATCATCTATTCGGTGCCCGTTTACCACATGGGCATCCCCGGCCAGCTCAAGTGCTTCATCGACCGGCTGGGCAACAGCCTGTTCGGAAGGTACCGCCACCTGTTCCCGGCCGGCGTGGAGAGCCTGCCCAAGCAGCTCAAGGTGGTGGCCAGCATCGCTCAGGGCGTGCACCTGTGCTCCGGGCAGGAGCACACCATAACCGATCTGATCAACCACGCCCTGGTCATGCAGTGCGTTCCCGTGGCGGGAGACCTCTGGGAATCCTACATCGGCCCCGCAGGGTGGACGGGGAAGGACATCGCCCGGGACGCCCTGGCCCGGCAGTTCGAGCGGGGAGAGGGAGACGCCGCCATACTGGTCAAGGCGGCCCGGGATGTGGGCCGGAGAGTGGTGGAGATGGCCCGCATCCTCAAGGCCGGGGGAAGACAGTTGCGTGAGCATCTGCAGGACGACCCCAGTTATGCGCCGTTCCTGGAGAGGATCGGCAGGTAGGTTTGTCTGCCTAGGGAGGGTTGACGTTGCACCGAAATGTCTCGCGCTTGCGGCCCAAAGAAGAAGTGATGGAGAGCATACGCAAGGCCGGGCTCATCGCCATATTGCGCCGTATCCCACCCGAGGTGCTGGAGGATGTGGCTCGAGTCCTGGTGCGCGGCGGGCTGCGCATATGTGAGGTAACGTGGGACGACGACCGGTCTCCGGAAGTACTGTCCAGGGCGATTTCTGCCACCGGCGGGCAGGTGGTGTGGGGGATGGGTACGGTGACCGAGGCGAGGCAAGTGGATCGGGCCTGCGAAGCCGGTGCCAGCTTCATCGTCACCCCGGTGATGGTGCCGGAGGTGATCGAGGCCTGCGTGCGCAGGGGGGTGCTATCCATCATCGGCGCCTTCAGCCCCACTGAGATATGCACAGCCTGGCGGACGGGGGCTGACCTGATCAAGGTATTCCCCGCCCGTGCCCTGGGACCGTCCTACTTCAGCGAGCTCAGAGGCCCGTTCCCGCAAGTCCCACTGGTGGCGGTGGGAGGCGTGAGCAGTGACAACGCGGCGGCGTTCCTGCGCGCGGGGGCCTGGGCGGTGGCGGCGGGCAGCAAGCTGGTTCCCCGGGAGCTGGTCGCCAGGCGCGACTGGGAGGCGTTGTGTGCGACCGTACGCAGGTTCGTGGAAGCGGTCAGGGAGGTCCGTGATTGTTGCTGTCCATCGCAGTAGACGAGACCAGATGCAACGGTTGCCGCCGCTGCGAGGCGGTGTGCCAGGTAGTCAGCTTGGCGAACGGAGGATTGGCCCTTCCCAGGATACGGATCCATAGGGGGGAAGGCGGATGGCGGGTGAGGATCTGTCGCCACTGCGAGCAGGCGCCTTGCGCTGATGCCTGCGTGAGCGGTGCCATGCGGGCCGATCCGGCCCGGGGAGTGGTGGAGCTGGATGCCTCCCGGTGTGTGGGGTGCTACAGTTGCGTCATGGAGTGTCCCTTCGGTGCCGTCTTCATGGTGGAGATTGAGGCTGGGGGCTGCCGGGCCGTGAAGTGTGACGGTTGCCGGGAGAGGGGAGATCTGTGGTGCGCCAGGTACTGCCCCACCGGGGCCCTGCGTGCTGGGGAGACCAGCGGTGCGGTGGCCACGCAAATCAGGCGGGAGCGGGCCTGGCGGCTTCACGGCGCTCAGCCCTACGGTGGCGGGGCGAGGTGGCGGTGAAAAAGGAGTACGTGGTGATCGGAAATAGCGTTGCCGGCCTGAGCGCTGTCCGGGCCATCAGGGCGATTGACCGGGAGGGCAGCATTACCGTGGTCTCCGAAGAACGGCATTTGCCGTACTCGCGGGTGCTGCTCACCCACTACGTGGCCGGAAAGCTGCGCACCGATGACCTGTTCCTCATCCAGGAGGCATTTTACCAGAAGATGAGGGTTCGCCTGTTGCGGGGAGTGCGTGCGGTGCGCGTGGTGCCCGGGGAGAGAGGGGTGGAGCTGGATGATGGCCGATGGCTTCGTTATGACGCGGTGCTAGTGGCCACGGGTGCGCGCCCCTACTTTCCGGCCGTTTTCGCCCGAGGCCCGGAGGGGGTGCTTGGTCTGCGCACCCTGGAAGATGCGGTGCGGATCAGGGAGGCGGCACTATCCGGCAGCCAGATAGCGATCGTGGGAGGCGGCCCGGTGGGGATCAAGTTGGCCTGTGCCCTGCAGGAAGCGGGCCTGAGCCCCACCCTGCTGGTGAGCTCTCCTCACATTCTCTCCCAGGTGGCGGATCAGGAGGCGGCAGCCATCATTGAAAGGCACCTGGCGCGGGCCGGGGTGCGAGTAAGGTGCGGGGTGAACGTGGAGGAGCTGGTGGCGGGACGGCGGGGCCTGCAGGCACTGATGTTGTCGGATGGTTCTGTGCTGGCCTGTGACATGGTGGTGGTGTGCAAGGGCGTGAGACCGCAGGTGGAGCTGGTGGCCGGTCGGGTCAGGGTCCGGCGTGGCGTGGTGGTCGATGCCGGCATGCGCACCAGTGCCCCTGGGGTGTTCGCGGCTGGGGACGTGGTGGAGGTGCGGGACCTCATCACGGGCGAAGAACGGCCAAGCGCCATATGGCCCCATGCGGCGGCACAGGGGAGGGTGGCGGGAACCAACATGGCGGGTGGCCGGGTGGCCTTCCCGGGGGCTTTGCAGCGGAACGCCCTGGAAGTGCTGGGGTTACCCGTGGTGGCCATGGGGGTGACGCGGGTGCCGGCGGACCCCGCCTGGGAGTGCGTCATCACGCGGTCAAAGGTCGCCTACCGCAAGCTGGTGCTGAAGCGCGGACGCCTGGTGGGTGCGGTCCTGGTGGGAGATGTCGAGGGTGCGGGGATCATCCAGGCGGCCATCCGACGAGGGGATGCAGGGTGGAGGCAACTGGTAACCCCGCGGGCCAGCTAGCCGATGCGGCTCTTGAAGAAGGGTAAGGGAGGAATGGCCTTGCAGAAAGTCCTGGTCATCGATGCCGACCGATGCACGGGGTGCCGTCAGTGCGAGCTGGTGTGCTCATATGAGCACGAGGGAGTGTATGCTCCCACTCTTTCCCGGATTCGCCTGGTCAAGTTCGAGGATCGATGCCTGAATGTGCCGGTGGTGTGTGGTTTTTGCGACAAGCCGCCGTGCGAGGATGTGTGCCCAACGGGAGCGATGGGCCAGCGGGCCGGCCAGCCGTATGCGGTGGTGCGGGAGGAGAACTGCATTGGCTGCAAAGAGTGCGTGCACGCCTGCCCCCTGGGGGCGGTGGCAATGCACCCGCGTAAAGGCGTGGCGATGCGCTGTGACCTCTGCCAGGGCGATCCAGCGTGCGTCAAGGTGTGCGCCCCGGGAGCCCTCCGTTACGAGCCTCTGGATGCCGCGGTGCGTCAAAAGCGCCGGGCCCGGGTGGTGGCTCTGGGCGTGCTCCGGTCTCCGGAAGAGGAGGAATGCTGAATGCGGGACATAGTAGGCGACATCCTGTACGTGGATCTCACCCAGCGGCGAGCGTGGCGTGAACCGGTGGCGCCGGATCGGGTGATTCGGTTTCTGGGCGGCCGGGGTATGAACGCCAGCCTGCTGTGGGAATTGTGCAAGCCGGGCACCGAGCCTCTCGGTCCGGAAAACCCGCTGATCTTCGGCACGGGCCTGGCCACGGGCACGGAGATGCCCAGCTCCGGGCGCACCACCGTCACCTGCCGCAGCCCGGCCACCGGCTGGTACCTGAAGACCAGCGCTGGCGGTCACTGGGGCGGGGAGCTGAAGTATGCGGGGTACGGTTACCTGGTGGTGACGGGCAAATCAGAACACCCCGTGTACCTCTGGATCCACGATGGCGAAGTGGAGTTCCGGGATGCCCGCCACCTCTGGGGCAAGGACGTCCGGGAGACGGATCTGGCCATCAAGCGTGAGATCGGCGACGAGGACATTCAGGTGGCGGCCATCGGGCCGGGTGGGGAACACCTGGTCAAGTTCGCCGCGGTGATGTTTTCCGTGTACAACGCCGCGGCCCGCGGTGGCGCCGGGGCGGTGATGGGTTCCAAGAACTTGAAGGCCATTGCCGTTCGGGGTACCGGGGCGCTGCGCGCCGCCCAGCCGGCGCGTTATCACCAGGTGGCCCGGGCCTGCTACGAGTCACTGCTGGCGGACTCCGGCACCGCCGGGCTGGCCGAGTACGGCACCTCGGGCAGCCTCAACGTGGTGAACGAGCTCCGGCTGCTGCCGTCCTTCAACTTCCAGCGCAGTCACCTCGAGGACGCATATCCCCTTACTGGCCAGTACCTGGTGGAAGCGGGGTACCTCAAGCGCCGAGTGGCGTGTTTCGCGTGCATAATAGGCTGCCATCGGTACACGCAGATTGTCCGGGGGATGCACGCCGGGACCTTCGGCGGTGGTCCTGAATACGAGACCTTGTCCGCCCTCGGGTCGGGCTGCGGGCTGCTGGACACAGAAGTGGTGATCAAGGCTAACGAGCTGTGTAATCTGCTGGGTCTGGATACCATCTCCTGCGGCTCGGTGATCCAGTGGGCCATGGAGTGCTACGAGAAGGGCTTGATCACCGCCCGCGACCTGGATGGACTCGAGTTGCACTGGGGTAACGGGCCGGCGGTGCTGGAGATGGTGCGGCGCATAGCCTTCCGGGAGGGTTTCGGCGATGTCCTGGCCGAGGGGGTGAAGGTTGCCGCCGAGAAGGTGGGCGGGGACTCTTATCAGTGGGCGGTGCAGGCGAAGGGTCTGGAGCAGTCGCGGGTGGATACCAGGTCGGCCAAGGCTTATGCGCTTGCCTTCGCCGTGAACCCGCGGGGACCGGATCACCTGCACACGGAGACCTTCGCCGAGTTCGGCCTGAGCCCGGAGGCGCGGGCCCTGATCAGGAAGATCACCGGGGACGAAAAATATGCTAACCCCTACCTCACCGACAAACGGCCCGAGATAGTGCGGTGGCACGAGGACTGTTACGCGGTGACTGACTCCCTGGGATTCTGTGCGTTCACCACCACGGCCCTGTACGGGATCACGCCTGAGCTGATGGCGCAGGTATTCTCCGCCGCCACCGGTTACGAGATCTCTGAGGAAGCCATCATGGAGGCCGGCCGGCGCATAGTGACCCTGGAGAAATGCTACAACGTCCGGGAGGGAGCGACCCGACAGGACGATACGCTGCCCTGGCGGATGATGAATGAGCGGTCTCCGGACCGACCCGACCCGAACGCCATCAACTCCGCGGAGGAGCTGGCGGCGATGCTGGACCGGTACTATGCCCTGCACGGCTGGGACCCCAAGACCAGTTGGCCGTTGCGTAGTACCCTCGAACGCCTGGGTCTGGGGGACGTGGCCCGTGAACTTGGTGCCCTCGGCAAGCTTCCGGATGAGAGGGAGGGGTGAGGATGCCCATTCGCATCATCACGGCAGAGGACATCGAACCGTTGCTGGAGGGTCTGGCCGCCTTCGCCACCGGCGGCGGGGGCAATCCCGCCTGGGGCAGGGCGATCATGGAGCGAGACCTGGCCAGGGGGCGGGAGTACCGGATAGTCCCCCCTGAAGAGGTGCCCGACGAAGCCCTGGTAGTGAGTGGAGGCTACATGGGTTCGGTGGAAGTGGTGGATCGCATGGGCTTCGATCAGGTAGTGGAAGGCTGGGAGAGCCGGTTCGAGCTCCATGAGGCCCTCAAGGTGATGGAAGAGATCATGGGACGGCGGATTGATTTTGTGGTGCCTTTCGAGCTGGGGGGCCTCAACACCCCGGTGATCCTTAGCCTGGGTGCCCGGGCGGGCATACCGGTGGTGGACGGGGACGCGCTGGGACGGGCGGCTCCGGAGACCCAGATGACCAGCTTCATCGGGCACGGGATCAGCCTTACTCCCATGCCTCTGGTGGATCGGGCAGGGAACACGGTGATCGTGAAGGATGCCGTGGACCCCGTGTACCCGGACCAGCTGGGCAGGTGGGTGATCGCCCGCGGTGGGGGCATGGGAGCCAACAATCACTATCCGATGACCGGCAGCCAGCTGAAAAGGGCGGTAATTCCCGGCACCATTTCCATGGCTCTGGAAGCGGGTCGGAGGATCCTCGAGGCTCGCCAGAAGAAACAGGATCCGGTGCAGGCCTTCGCCGACTTCGCGGGCGGTACGGTGGTGTTCACGGGGACGGTCTGTGACGTGGCCGCGGAGGACCACACGGGCCACTACGTGACCACGGTGAGAGTGCGGGGCGAGGCTGAGCATGCGGGTAGGTTGATGCGGCTGGTCATCAAGAACGAGACCATGGCCGGCTGGATAGATGACCAGCTGCTGGGCATGTTGCCGGATCTCTTATGTTTGCTGGAGCCGGGGACCGGACGGGGGATCATGAGCGTTGAGCTGCAAGCCGGCTTGAAGGTGGCTGTGGTGGCCATCCCCTGCCATCCTCGGTTGAGGGAAGGACTGTCCACGCCGGAGGGAGCTGCTGCCTTCTCCGGAGCCCGGTATGGCTGCCCGGACCTCAGCTACCGTCCCATCGAGGAATTGTTGTCCGAGCTGGGCAACGGGGCCTCGGTGTGAGAGCTGGGATGGCTACGCGGCTCCAGCTGGGGGCCTCGCCAGGGACGAGCTGGGCAGTATGCGGTGGGGTATCGCCGGGTGGACGCGGTCGCTGGACGTTGCGGTGCCCCGAGGGCCGAAGGTTCCTGCTACGCTGAGGTTGCCAAAGAAGACCCGTGGGTCCGCCCTGAGGACCTGGGGCGATGCCTTGAGCCCCCAAGGGCCTGTGCCCTGTAAGAGCTCGCAGTCCTCACTTGGGTTAGGGGTTGGGCCCTGTGTGGCCAGGGGGCGGTGATTGTCTGCGCGGGGTCCTGCGAGGCGGGCTCGGCGGTCAAAAGCAGGTTGTATGAGGGGGCCGGCTGCCGCCAGACCGCCCAGCCTGGGTGGGTAGGTGATGGTCATGGCACCTGCCCCCGGGGCTTCGGGTGATGGATCCGTCAGCACGGTTTCAGAATGGCGTCACTGCTTCTCGCCCGGACAGGTGACGGGCAGCTGAAGCCCGCCCGGTGTCCAGCGCGGTGCTCTCCGTCCGAGGACGGCCTGCCCCGCGCGAGCTGATGGCGGCATGCTGGGTGTCCTGCGGCGGGTGCAGCGGGAAATGGGGGAGGTGGCGTCTTGGTACGGGTCACGGTGAGGATCGGAGGTGGCATCGGCGGGCACGGGAAGGTCGTGTCCACCATGATGGAGTTGGAGGACACGGCGACCCTGGCCACCTTGCTGGATATGCTGGGCCGCGATCTGGGCGAGGACCTCCGCCGCCCTTACGTCGTGGTGGCGGTGAACGGGCGGCGAGTGGCCGACCAGGAAAGCTGCACCTGGATCCTCAGGGACGGGGACGTGGTAGCGGTGGTGGGCGCCACAGCCGGCGGTTGATGGTGGTAGCCCATTCACTGCACGAGGGGGAGGAGATGCCTTGGCTGCTTACGATGTGGTAACGTGCGGGGAACCAATGGTACTTTTCAGCGCGGGAACGGCAGGGCCGCTTCGTTATGTGGGTGTTTTCAGGAAGTACGCGGCCGGGGCGGAGCTGAACTTCAGCATTGGGCTGGCCAGGCTGGGTCTGCGACCCGGTTACATCACCCGGGTGGGGGATGACGAGTTCGGCCATTATATCCTGGCGTGCATGCGAGTGGAGAACCTGGACACTTCCCTGGTGAAGGTGGATCCCGAACGCCCCACCGGGGTCTATTTCAAAGAGTACCGGGGTCTGGGAGATCCCCAGGTGTACTATTACCGGCGGGGCAGTGCGGCCAGTGCCCTGAGCCGCGCGGACATCGACCCGACCTGTCTGGAAGGGGCGCGACTGGTGCACCTCACGGGCATCACGCCGGTGCTGAGCCCTTCCTGCTGGGAGGCGGCCTGGTATCTCGTGGAGTTGGCGGGCCAAAAGGGCGTTCCGGTATCGTTTGATCCCAACGTCCGGCTGAAGCTGGTGCCGAGAGACCGGGTGCGTGACGACCTGCTTCCTTTCGTGACCAGGTCGAAGTTGCTGTTGCTGAACGAGTTCGAGCTGGAAGTACTGTTCGGTACCCGGGACCTCAGTGCGGTGGCCGACCAGATATTCGACATGGGTCCGGAAATCGTGGTGCTGAAGATGGGAGTGCGGGGAGCCGTGGGGATGATGGTAAACGATCGTCGCCTGGTGGAGGTGGAGGCCTTCCGTCCCGCTCGGTTCCTGGATCCGGTGGGAGCTGGTGACGGATTCGATGCCGGGTTCGTATTCGGATATCTGAACGGATGGCCGCTGGAAGCATGTCTGCGACTCGGTAACTACGTGGGAGCCTCGGCCACCGCCGTGCTGGGCGACTACGAAGGGTATCCGTACTACGCGGACCTGGAGCGCGCAGGACTGATCAACGGTGCCCTGCGGAAACTGCCGGAGGGCATGACAGTCACGTCGAGAGGAAATAGGGGTGAGTGAAGGATGCCATCACTTTCTCGACTGGTGGTAGAACTGAAGCAGTCAGGCATCAGGGAAATCATGAATGTCGCCCTTGGGATGCCGGATGTGGTGCGGCTGGAGGTGGGAGAACCCTTATTCACCACCCCCCAGCACATTGTGGAAGCTGCCTACCTGGCCGCGCGCCAGGGGTATACCCGGTACACGGCAAACGCCGGGATTCCATCGCTACGCAGCCTGATCGCCAGGCGAGTGAGCGAGGATTACGGAGTCCGTGCTACCCCTGACAACGTGATCGTGACGGTGGGGGCCATAGGGGCGCTTTCCGGTGCTGTCCGCGCCGTGGTCGACCCTGGTGACGAGGTGCTCATTCCTGACCCGGGTTGGCCCAATTACGAGATGATAGTCAGATGCGCAGGGGCGGTGCCCCGGCGGTATCCATTGCTGGCGGAGCGCGATTACTTGCCCGATCCGTCGGTCATCGACGGACTGGTCGGCGATCGAACCAGGGCACTGATAGTGAACTCGCCCTCAAACCCGTTGGGCACGGTGTTCCCCGAAGGGTTGGTGCGCGAGCTCGTGGAACTGGCGTGCCGGCGGGATATCTTCCTTATATCTGATGAGGTGTATGAAAAGATCGTTTTCGAGGGAAGGCACCACAGCGCTTCGACGTTCGATCCCGACGGACGGGTCATCGCGGTGTTCAGCGTCTCCAAGACCTACGCCATGACCGGCTGGCGGATTGGTTACGCGGTTGCCGCCGAACCGGTGGTGCGCCAGATGGCCAAGCTGCAGGAGGCGTACGTCTCATGCGCGCCCAGCGTATCCCAGAAAGCGGCGGAGGCCGCCCTGAGCGGGCCCCAGGACTGCGTGGAGGAAATGAGGAGAACCTATCAGGAGAACCTATCCGTGGCCTTGTCGGTGCTGGAGCAAAACGGTATGCGGTACCTGAAACCAGCAGGGGCCTTTTACGTGTGGATACACGTGGGGTGTGAGGATTCGGGCAGTTTTGCCAAACAACTGTTGACCACCCACAAAGTCGCGGTGGCCCCAGGCACCACCTTTGGGCCCTCGGGGAAGGAGTACGTGCGGATATCGCTGGCGGCCCGGGCCGAGGACATCAGGGAAGGGCTGAACAGGTTGGCAAGCGCGATGCGTCTCTGACGTTCGGGCACCGACAAACATCCTTGGGGCGAGCCTCGCCCCCATACTTTCCCGATGATTCGGGACGAAGATAATCGTCGGTCATCTGGACGATATGCGGCGCTTGGCCTTCAGCCAATCCGCTGATCGAGTGGCCACCAGGTGGAGTGTGATCTCAGCTGGTCTGCCGCTGTTGAACTGGCGGGACCAGAACAGGCGGGGGCTGGCGGTCAAGGGACTGCCGGCCGTCGTGAAGGAAAGGGCTGTCAGTTGCGGGAGGGCACTCGTGGGGCGGTAGCCAGATCCCGGATCCGGTGAACGGCATCGCTGGAAACCGGAGACAAGAAGCGGCTTGAAGCCAGCAGCGCCCGGTACCCGTCCCCGCAATGAGGTCGCGCCCCGGGGTCAAAGCCCTCACTGACCCGGAGGTAGCACGGATCAGGCCCTACGGATTCCTTGGGTCCCCCGCCAGCGGAAGCTGTCACCACACTCCGGGCAGCAGCCTGTGCCGTACCCGTTGCGCGTAGCCCCGGTACCCCGGGAGTTCGTGCTGCAGAGTCCGGTCCTCAAGCGCGGTGCGAAGGATGGTAGCTGCTACGGTGAGTGCTGCAGGCACCAGCGCCCACAGGGAGCCGAGCATCAACGGGATGGCCGGGGCGACGACAATCGCTCCCGGGTAGCCGGGGTGACGCACCAGCTGGTAAGGTCCGGCGCTGATCACGGTATGCCCCCGCTCCTTCTGGATCCGGACTACCGGAGAGAAGAACTTGTTCACCGCCATTGCCCAGATGACCACCGAGTGTCCGAGGACAAAGGCGGCCACGGCGGCGACTATCACTGGCAGCGGGAGCTCCGGCCACCAGCCGTAGCGCACGTCCAGGCCAGCAACCGTCAGGGTGGCCAACGGCCCGAGCCGAGCGGTAAAGAGGACCAGGGGAATGTCCCATGCCTTTGCGCCAGCTCGTAATCCAGCGCGCTCGTCCAGCAGCTCGGGGTCCATCACCAGCACGCCCACCGCCGAAGCAGCCACGGACAGGCCGACCAGGACCCAGCCCATCAGCCAGTCCGGGCGGCCGGAAGACACGATGAGCACCGCCGCCACCAGAATTATGAATGCGGCGAGCTTGACCAGTCCCTTGACCGCCCGGGCGCTCACGGGCATCTTCCTCCTGGAAAGCGCGGGAACTTGCCTGCATCTACATGATACAGCTTCTGGGCCTTCTCAGAACCATCCTTCAGAGCCAACGGATCCCCGTTGGCCCAGGAGGCTCGGTGTTCAGATCTTGACTGCGGTGCCGTAGGCCACGATCTCTGCTGCCCCGGTGGTCATGGTGGCGGTGGTCAAGCGCATGAACACTATGGCGTTAGCACCCATGGCTTTCGCCTATGCCACCACCTTGCCGATGGCTTCCTGTCGGGCGTCCCCTATGAGCCGCGCGTACTCCGTCCACCTCACCCCCCAGCAGCTTGCGCAACCCCGCCACTATGTCCTTGCCCAGGTGCACGGCCCGCATGCTGGACCCGACACCAGCCCGAGCACCTGGTAGTCGGTTCGCAGATCTCCCGTGCTGAGCACTCCATCGCCTCGCGGAGTGATGGTTTTGGTGTGCCGGACGCGTCGGTGGATCATCGGTGCTCAGAAGTCCCGCCGCTTTACCGCGAACGCAGTCATCCACAACGAAACCGCCGCTACGGCCAGCAACGGGGCCAGCGAGGACCACGGAAACGGGGCGCCCGCCAGCAAGGGCATACCCCTCATGTGCCAGAAGATGGAGAACTGACGGGTGGACTGAAACCAGCCGGGTAGTGCCGCCAGCAGGCACGCTCCGACGGCACCGATGCCAGCTTTGACCAGGTCATCGGTGAACACCGACACAAGCATGCTGAGTGCCGTCACCGCCACCGCCCCTGCCCAGGCCAGGGGCATTCCCAGGAGGAAATCGCTTGCCACCGCATATCCGCTCAAAGACTGGGATGCCGCCCACATGGCCACCGTGGGTACCACTGTGCAACAGGCCAGTACCAGAGAAGCTGCTCCCGCCTTGGCCGCCACCACCGCGCATCTGCTGACGGGAAGGGTGAAGAGGAACGAAAGGCTGCCCTTGGCTCGCTCTCCGGCTATTGCCCCCATACCTACGATGATGCCGATCACCGTCAGGTTCTGGAGTAGATTCTTTCCATACCAGTTAGTCCAGAGATAGCTGCGGTAGCTGGCCAGCTGCTGGCGCAGGATGTCTCCCAAGAAGCCGCGGAGCATTTCCGGGGACGGCAGCATCGGCACCACGAACCGGTAGACGTAGGGCACCATGAGCCCGAAAACCAGCGTCACTGCCGTGCCCACCCACAACACCACACGCAGCTGGTTCAGCTCCTTGCCGGTCAGAACCCAGACCCTTCCCAACGCCTTCACCTCCGCCCGTTTCATATCGCTCAGGATCGGCCAGGGGCCGTCGCGTACTCATGGAACACCTGCTCCAGGGACAGGTCGATCACCTCCAGAGCAAAGAGCGGCACGGTGCGAACTCTTTCTAGCACGACCGAGATGTCACCGGTCACCGTCAGCACCACCGCCGATCCTTCTTGCTCCAGTCCCCGCACCCCGGGGATTTCCTGCAGCCAGGGAGGGGGCTGGTGCTGAAAGACCACGCGCACTTTCTTTTCCCCTGCCTTGATCTCGTCCATGGATTTCTGCAGAACGAGGCGTCCGCTTTTGATGATTCCCACTGTGTCTGCTACCCGTTGCGCATCTTCGAGTAGATGAGTGGATAGCAACACGGTCTGCCCCGCCTGGGCGACCTCGGCCAGGACCGTCTGCAGGAAGTTCTTGCGGGCAAGGGGATCCAGCCCCGTGGTGGGTTCGTCCAGGATGAGGAGTTCCGGTCGGTGGGCCAGGGCCAGCACCAGTGCCAGCTGGCTCTTCATGCCTCGAGAGAAGCCACCCACTTTTCGGTCTCGAGGCAGGCCAAAGAGATCTAGATAGCGATCTACTAAATCATGATCCCAGGCTGGATGCAGGCGGCGGCAAAAGTCCACCAGCTCCCGGGTGGTCATGAAACCATACAGCCCGGGGATCTCGGGAACGTAGCCAATGCGCGCCAGCGTCCGCGGGTCTGGTGGTCCTTCGTGGTCCAGAAGGCCAAATTTGCCCCCATCCGGACGAAGCAGGCCGAGGAGCATTTTGATCGTAGTGGTTTTTCCTGCCCCGTTGGGGCCAAGGAACGCATAGATGCTACCATGGGGCACCTGGAGGTCGATACCATCCACGGCCCGCGTCTTCCCAAATTGTTTCCGCAATCCCTCGGTCCACAGCGCGTAATCCTTCACCTGCCGTCACCTCCACCAGGCTTTCGGTCTTCCTCGCATCCAGGATCAAGTTGGCGGTTCGTTGCCGCCCCGTCGTCGCGGATCTGGGCGGCCAGTACTTCTTCCATCAGAACTCGAAATTGTTCCACTGACAGTCCCAAAGATAGGGCTTCCCTCATCAGTTCCTGCAGCCGCGCCACAAGGCGGGCTCTCCTCTGGCGCCTGACCATGTCAGGTGCTGAAGCGGTCACGAAAGTGCCTCTGCCCCGCTGGGTGAACAGCACATCCTCCCGTTCCAGTTCTCGATACGCCCTGGCCACGGTGTTGGGATTGACGGTCAGGCTGACTGCCAGCTCGCGCACCGAGGGCAGCTGGTCACCGGGGCGCAGGAACCCGCAAGCGATGGCCCTCTTCACTTCCTCCATCACCTGGAGGTAGATGGGTATAGGACTGCGGGGGTCGATTTGCAGCCAGACTGGGGGCCACCTCCATCTACAGTGTATTAATACACTAGCACACTTCTACCCTAAGGTCAACACCTGCCACCGGTGCTGCTCATGGGGTTGGTACGGCCACGACCTGGAGAGCCCACTTGATCTTCTATTAGTTGCCTGGATTGTTTCCAACCATTGGCAAAACTTCCTCTCGCGACGGCCATCGAGGTGGAAGTCGGCCGTGCCATATGAGGTTCTGCATGTCTTCCCTGGGTGGGCGCCCTGGAGCACGGCTGATGCTTCCCAGGGCAGGTCGGCGGCTGCTTGATGTTCTTGGAGTCACGACGACTACTTCCACCGACCCCGGGGGCGCCGCGGGGTGGCGGCTGCTTGACAATAGTTGGCTGGCATGTTAGATTTTTTCTAGAATTTCTACTCACGAAAGGAGGAAAGCGGCAGGGGGCCCAGCGCAGGGCGCCTGCCGCGAGGATATGGAATACAGAGGTTGCGATGTGATCGCCGAGTACCTTCTCAAGGAAAAAATCCCTTACATCCTCGGTTATGCTGGGCACGGAGCCATAGGTCTGCTGGATGGCATCTACGAGCGCACTGACAAGATCAAGGTCATCTGGCCGCGCATCGAGCAAGCGGCGGGGTTCATGGCCGACGTGTACTTCCGACTCACCGGCGTGCCGCTTCCCGTTTACGCCTCCACTGGCCCCGGCCCCGCCAACCTGACCATCGCGGTGGCCAACGCGTTTTATGATTCCTCCGCCTTCCTGGTCATCACCGGATGCCCCACCACCGATCAGTTCGACACCGGGGCGTTGCAGGAGATCTACCGCTTCTATCCTGCCGATTTCCCATCGGTGTTCAAGCCGATCGTTAAGCAGAGCTGGCAGGTACACAAAGTCGACCAGCTGGCCAAGTACCTCCCCAAGGCGTACAAGCTCATGCGCACCGGCCGTCCGGGTCCCTGCCACCTGGACATCCCCTACGACATCTACATCATGCGCGCCGAAGTCACCATTCCCGACCCCGAAGACTGGTCCACTCCCATAGACGCCCGGACGCCCGGCTCCCCGGAAGCAGTGGAGAAGGCCCTGGGTATCATGCTGGAGGCGAAAAGACCCCTCATTCTGGCCGGAGGCGGCGTCATGGTGTCCCGGGCCACCGAGGAGTTGCGGCAGGTGGCCGAGCACCTGAACATTCCCGTGTACACCAGCCTCATGGGCAAGGGGGCCTTGCCCGAGGATCACCCCCTGTACCTCGGGGTCACCGGCTGCTGGGGTTACTACCCCGCGGTGGAGGCCACCAGGAACGCGGACGTGATCCTGGCCCTGGGCTGCCGCTTTTCTGACCTGCACACCGCCTCCTGGCTGCAGGGCTATGCCTACAACATCCCGCCCACCCGGCTGATACAGGTGGACATAGACGTCTCCGAGATAGGACGGAACTATCCGGTGGAACTGGGCATCGTGGCTGATGTGCGAGCCTTCCTGCAGCAACTGCTGGCACTGGCCCGGCAGAAGACCGCCCAGCGGGGGCATTATCCGTGGCTCGATGAGATTCGGGCCTACAAAGGGGAATGGGAAGCCTTCATACGGCCGGCCATGGAGTCCTCCGCGCATCCCATCGATCCCCGGCGAGTCCTGGGCGATATGAGGCGCATTGCTCCCGAGGACACTATCCTAGTGGTGGACGTGGGCAACAACCAGGCCTGGTGCGAGCAGTACTGGGGGACCCCGCGGCCGTACACCCACATCAGTCCGGGCGGATTCGCGGCCATGGGATTCGGGGTTTGCGGAGTCCTGGGAGCCAAGCTGGCCAGGCCTGAGTCCCCCTGCGTGTGCGTGTGCTCGGACGGTGGCTTCATCATGACCCCGCACGCGGTGGCCACGGCGGTGGAGTACGACCTGCCGGCGGTGTGGGTGATCCTGAACAACTACAGCATCGGCTGCATCCGCGACCTGCAGCGGTTCTATTTGGATGGCCGCGAGATCGGCACCAGCTTCCGGAAGGTTTCCACGGGTGAGCTGTGGAACCCGGACTTCGCGAAGATGGCCGAGGCCATGGGAGGTCAGGGAATCCGGGTGGAGCGGGCGGCGGACTTCGCTGAAGCCTTCGAGCACGCCCTGAAGTCGCAAGTCCCCACCGTACTGGACGTGATCATAGACCGGGATCTGCCGGTTCCGCTCATCGCCACCTGGCAGATGCCGCCCATTCCGGCGGCTGAGCCCACCTTCGGCAAGAGGAAAGTGCGGTAGTATTCAGGACAGGACGGGTGCTGGCAGGGTGCTGTTTCCCTTCGCGGCAGTGGTAGACCAGGAGCAGGTCAAACGGGCGTTGCTGCTGAACGCCGTCAACCCGCGCATCGGGGGTGTGCTGATATCGGGGCCCAGCGGGACCGCGAAGTCGACCCTGGTGCGGGGTCTGGTGGAGGTGCTGCCGGAAATAGAGGTGGTGGAGGGCTGCCGTTTCTCCTGCCACCCGCGGGGGGAAGGGGGCTACTGCCCCGAATGCCAGGAAAGGGCGGCTGCCGGCTCGCTGCCGGCGGTGCGTCGGCCGGTCCGCCTGGTCAACCTGCCGTTGAATGCCACCGAGGACCGGGTGGCGGGTACCCTGGATCTGGGGCGGGCATTGCGGCAGGGGGAGCTGGCATTCCACCCGGGACTGCTGGCATTGGCCCACCGGGGAATCTTGTACGTGGACGAGATCAATTTGCTGGACGATCACCTGGTGGATATCCTGCTGGACGCCGCCGCCCTGGGGGTGAACTACGTGGAGCGGGAAGGGGTGTCGTTTACCCATCCCGCTCGCTTCATCCTGGTGGGCACCATGAACCCGGAGGAAGGCGAGCTGCGCCCACAGATCGCGGACCGCATTGGTCTCCACGTGGATGCGGAGATCCTCACCGACCTCGAGACGAGAAAGCAGGTCCTGGAACGCTGGGAGCAGTTCTGGGCTCAGCCTGCTGCCTTCAGGCGGCAGTTCGCACCGGCCACGGCCCGACTGCGGGAGGCGGTCAGGCGGGGCCGCGAACTGCTCCCTCAGGTGAGGGTACCGGAGGGGCTGAAGTATGCCATCAGCAGGCTCACCGTCCGGTTGGGGGTGGTGAGTCACCGCGCCGACATTGCGCTGGCCGAGTGCGCCCTGGCCGCCGCTGCCCTGGAGGGTCGCCTGGTGGTGACCTCAGAGGATCTGCTGAGCGTGGCTCCCCTGGTGCTGAGTCACCGCCTCAAGCGCCAGCCCCTGTCCATCACTGCGGAAATGGATGCTAGCGACATCCACCGCACCCTGGAGGATATCCTCCACGAGGAGCCTAGCCGGACTCAAAAAAAAACGGACCGTGGCAGCCGTCGTCACGCGTGCCCGACGCCGGAATGACGGAGCACGAGGGTGGCCTGCTCGATCTGATGGAAACCGGAGTTCCCACACGGCGCAGGCGCGGGTTCAGGGGGTTGGTGGCACCCGGTTCCCGGCGGGTGGGGCTGCTCAGCCTCCATCGGGGGAGGTACCAGCGGGCAACGTTGTTGCGCTCGACCTTGAGCCCCGGTCGGATGGCACTGGATGCCACGCTGAGGTCATTCGCCGCCCGGCTGGCCAGGTGGGGCGGGTGGTGGCCGGCACAACGGCCCGACGTGCAGGATCTGCGCCTGAAGCTGCACCGGTCGCCCAACCGCCTGACGGTGGCCTTCGTGCTGGACAACAGCTTCTCCATGCACGCTGCATCGGTCATGGAAGTGGCCGCCCGGACCGTGGCCGGCATGATGAGTGACGCCTGCCGGCGGCGGGACCGGGTGACGGTGGTGGCCTTCGGCGGGATCCGCCAGCCCCGCGGCCACGTGTACTACGGGCCGGGGCGGAACTTCCAGGCGGCGCTCCAGACTATACGTCGCCTGCCGGTGGCCGGCCGAACTCCCCTCGCTTCCGGCATCGAGAAGGCCCTCCGGGTATTGCGGCAGGAGAGGTACCGCCAGCGCGGTTCGGTGCCCTTCCTGGTAGTGGTGAGCGATTTTCAGCCTAACGTGGGGGTCAGTGCTTCTTCCGACCCCGAGTCCGACGTCATCGCCTACGGGGCCCTGGCCCGCCGGCTGGGGGTCCAGGTCATCGTGGTGCACGTGGGTGGTGACCCACCAGGGGTAGCCCTCCGGTTTGCGTGGGAAGCGAAGGGCACGCTCCTGGGGCTGGAGGAGCTCCTGGAAGAGAGGGATGCCGGTGGGCAATTGTAATCGGGATGAACTGGCCAGGTTGCTGCAAGCCCTGGATGACGCCGGGTTGGCTCTCCTGGAGACCCTGGTCGATGCGGGATTGCAGCATGGCACCGTGGACCTGCAACGGGCAGAAACCGAGTTGCGATCCTTCGGCTTTAGCGGGGCCCGGGGGGCGGTGGAGCCTCTCGCGCGGGCAGGGGTCCTTCGGGTGGAGGGGGACGAGATAGCGCTGGAGCCGGGCTCACGGGCGGAGGTGGCGCGGTGGTTGGGGAGCCACCGCCTGGGCCGGCGGGTCTGGTTGGGGTCTTCCGCCATCGCCTGGCGATGTTTGATGAAAGGGTTTGGGTCCTACCTGCAGCGGACCGGCCAGGGGGCCCTGGTTTCTGCGGAGGCAGAGGGGGGACTGCCGGGAGGCACTCGCTTCCGGTGGAAGGACCACCAGATGGTGATCCTGCCCCGGCTGTCACCAGCGCTACTGGATCTCCTGCCGGCGGTCGAGCTCCTGGTGGTGACGGATCTGCCGAGCTCTGAAAGGCCGGCGGCGGCCATGATGGTGGCATCGCGTACGCTGCTGGGGCGGGTGGGCCTTTACGACCTGAAAGGCGGCAGCAAGATGTGCGTGGTCCGCAACCCCCTGTTCGTGCTCTTCGAGTGGTTCCTCCGGGATGAATACGACCGACGGCTGAGTCCCTCTGAAGAGTTCACCCGGGCCCTGGTGCAGTCTGGGTTGCTGATGCTGGACAGGTAAGAGAATGCGGCTACGAGCTGGAAGATTGCCGGCAGGGTTGGCAGAGGACCAGCTGGGGGGAGCGCTGATGGATGAGCTGGAATGCAGGGTGAGGCATGCTGCAGTGCGGCGCCGGGTGATGAGTGCCGACGAGGCGGCGGAGTTGATCCCCCAGGAGGCGGTGGTGGGGGTGAGCGGGTTTGCCCGGGCGGGAAGCCCCAAGGAGGTGCCCCTCGCTCTTGCCCGCCAGGCCAGGGAGGGGCGCCGTCTCCGCCTTACCGTGTGGTCGGGAGGATCGGTGGGAGCCGAGGTGGACCGCGAGCTGGCCGGTACGGGGGCGATTGCCCGCCGCCTTCCCTACCAGTCGCTACCCGAGCTCCGCCAGCTCATCAACCGGGGCGAGGTCGCCTACGCGGACCAGCACCTGGGTAGCTTTCCGGGCATGGTGAGGGCGGGGCACCTGGGCAGGCCCGACGTCGCTTTGCTGGAGGCTTGCGCCATCCGCGAGGATGGGGCCATCGTGCCTACCTCCTCGGTGGGGAACGCGCCCCTGTATGCCGCCATGGCCCAACGGCTGATCGTGGAGGTGAATCTGTGGCAGCCCGCCCAGCTGGAAGGCCTGCATGACATCTGGACTTATCCTCTGCCGCCGGTAGGACACCATTGCCTTTCCCTCACCGATCCGCTGCAGCGGGTTGGCCAGGCGGCCATTGCGGTGGATCCGGGCCGCATCGCGGCGGTGGTGGTAACCTGCCGGCCGGATCACCCGTACACCTTCGAGACCCCCGATGAGGCCTTGCGCAAGATAGGCCAGCACCTGCTGGAGTTCCTGCGGGGGGAAGTACAGGTGGGTCGGTTGCCTGCCGCCCTGTTGCCCCTGCAAACCGGAATCGGCAGCCTGGGGAATGCGGTGCTGAAGGCCTTGCACGAGTGGGATCACGCCGGACTCACCTTCTTCTCCGAGGTGCTCCAGGACGGGGTTCTGGATCTCATCGATGCTGGGATGGCTAAAGGCGCCTCCGGCACTTGCCTGGCCCTGTCATCAGCGGGTCAGGAGCGTCTGCATCGGAACCTGGACCGGTACCTGAAGCACCTGGTGCTCCGTCCCCAAGAGGTCTCCAACTCTGCCGAGGCCATCAGGCGTCTGGGGGTGATCGCTATAAACACCGCGGTGGAGGTGGACATATACGGGCACGTCAACTCCAGCCACCTGTTTGGCACTCGGATGCTCAACGGGATTGGAGGTTCGGGAGACTTTTCCCGGAACGCGTACCTTTCGATTTTCGTCACCCGTTCGGTGGCCCGGGACGGTGCCATCTCCTGCATCGTTCCCATGGTTTCTCACGTCGATCACACCGAACACGAGGTCCACGTGCTCATCACCGAACAGGGAGTGGCCGACCTGAGGGGCTTGAGCCCGCGAGAAAGGGCCCGGGCCATCATCGCCCGCTGTGCCCATCCCACGTACCGGCCCCTGCTGGAGGACTATTTCGGCCGCGCCTGCCGGCAGGGCGGATACTCACCCCATCTCCTGCAGGAGGCGCTGCTGTGGCACCATCGCTATCTGGAAACGGGGACCATGCTGCCCTGAATACAGGTGCCTGGCCCGGCGAAAGGGGCGGCGTGCCCCACACCGTCAGGGCGCGCCTTTTGGGCGGCAGGTGCCCTGCCCTTCCTCGTACTCTTGAGCCGCCACCGGTTGGCGGGCCCTCACTCGTACCTCGGCAGGTACGGCCTCACTGCCAAGATGAATAGCACAAGACAGAACTGCCTCCACGAGCGCCTGCTGATTCCCTCTCGCTCCTGAAAGCGGACCTCCGGACTCCTTCGCCAGATCCTGCCGCGTCCGCTCCGGCCACTGCCGGTCCGCCTCAGGATTCCCGACCAAGCTCGGCGAGGGCTGCCCAAGTTCCGATGGTGTGGGTTGAACTTTCGTCATCCGGAGGGGCTGCCTTTCCGCGACGGGCAGGGAGTAGAGGCAACGCTCTCGAGGCTCAAGATGGCGCAGGTGGTGCCTGGCTTGGAGTATGGGGGGTCTTCGTTGGGGTGGACGTGTGCTAAGGGATACTGCTTGCCTCCTCTCGACCCACAGGAATTTCCCGCGTGGGGCGGGAAATGAGGGTGAGGAGGGATGAGATTGCCCGGTGCATCTGCTGTCGCCATCTTCAGTTGGGTCTGCTGGGGGATGGGGGTACTGGCGGCGGGAGCCATGGTGATTGCCCTTCGGATGGAAGGGGAGCTGCGCGCAGCGCTGCGCCTGGCCTGGACGGCAGCAGGCGCTCTAGCGGTGTGGGGTTTGATCATCGCCCTCGGCCCTGAGCCCGCGCAGCAAGTAGTGACATTGCTGGCCGTGCTGGGCTTCGGGTTGCCGGTGGTCCTCGTGGTGCGCGGATTCATCCTCGGAAGGGCGACCACCAGGGCAGTGGATCTGGCGGCCGTGGGGGTGGGCACCCGTCCGGGGCGGGTGGATGAACGCGACACCATCTTCGCGCGCATGAACTACACTCCGGGGGGCCCGGCCTTCGCGGACTATTACTCCCGCCATCCCGAGAGGCGAGACATCGACGACACCCTCCGGGCTCTCCCCGAGCTTTGCGGGCCCGGTTCTGCCACCTATGATCCACTGAACTCCCGCATAGCCCCTGCCATCTTCGGGCTGCTGGCGGAGTGGAGGTCCGGGGTAGAGATGAAGGCCGATGACGCAGTATCAGGCCGCATCGGGCCCGAGGGCCAGGGGGCCGGTGCCCTGGGTGATCGGACCTCGCCGGCGGCCATGACCGCCAGGATCAAGGGGTTGGCCCGTCTATACGGGGCCCTGGATGTGGGCGTGACCAGGCTGCCCACCGAGTTCGTCTACAGCCACGTGGGCCGTCGGGAGGAGGAGTACGGGCGCCGGATAGGACCGGGAGCGGAGGTCGACTTCGATCACCGGTACGCGGTGGTGTTCACCGTGGAAATGGACTACCGCTTCGTCAGGGCCGCCCCCCGCCTTCCGGTGGTGGTGGAATCATCCCATCAGTACCTGGAGGCGGCCAAAATCGCTCTCGCCCTGGCGGCCAACATTCGCGCCCTGGGATGGGATGCCCGGGCCCACATGGACGGCAACTATCTGGCGGTCCTGCCACCCCTGGCGGCGGCCGCCGGCCTGGGGGAAATCGGCCGGATGGGCCTGCTGGTGACCGAAAATCACGGGCCAAGGGTGCGCCTGGGAATGGTCAGCACCAACTTGCCCCTGGTCTGTGACCAGCCCCGGCCCTTTGGGGTGCAGAGTTTCTGCCGTCTGTGCAAGAAATGCGCCCGCAACTGCCCCGCCCAGGCGATAAGCGAAGATGACGAACCGGACGAGGCCGGCTGGCGCATCTCCTGGGAAGACTGCTACCGCTTCTGGCGCCGGACGGGCACCGATTGTGCCATGTGCCTGAATTCCTGCCCCTACTCCAAACCCGACACCATGCTGCACCGGATGCTGAGGGCGATGATCCGGGAACTTCCTCCCGCCCAGCGGGTGGCGCTCTGGGCTGACGACTTCCTGTACGGGCGGCGGCCGTTGCACAGGTGGAAGCCGGACTGGTTCTGAACCGAACGCGCAGGTAGTGAGACGCGCACCGGCTCAACTTTTGGCTGCGGGTTGCCGGGCAGGATCTCACCGGCTAAAGTGGCGTCCGGAGGAAAGCTGCTCTTACTTCGTGGTACAAGAGCGTGCTAAGCCTGGGTCAGTGAAGGGTGGCCGTCATAAACCTCTGCGGTGCCGTCTGCGCTCCCGGGCTTTTCTTGGTTGCTTGCTCCGCGGGAGCCAGCGGGCTTCCGGACCGTCTGAGTCGACGGGTGCACGCATCGCCGGCAAGATGGGCTGACAACGAGGTTTCTGCCTCCGCTCCATAGTGGTATATTTGAATCGAGCGGCCGGCAGGTAATGCGAGAGGTCACACAGTGAGGCGTGGTGAGTTACGTGGTTGCACTTACGTCGCGAGCTGTTCGCGTGGTGAGGCTCCTGCTGGAATCGGACAGCCCGATCAGCGTGCAGCAGATTTCACGCCGCGTGGGTGCATGTGAACGGGCCATCCGGTATGATCTACAAGGGATTGAATTGTGGCTGAGGGAGTACCGACTGCGGTTGTGCCGCAAGCCTAGAGTTGGTGTGTGGGTGGAGGGTCGGGGGGAGGATCGCGCCGCGGCGTTGGCGGTAATCGCTGGTGAACCGACGCGCCCTGCGGTAGTAGCGACGAAGGAAGACCGGCCTTGGCTGATTCTCGGGTGGGTACTTTCCTCGGCGGAACCCGTGCGGGTTAGGTTTCTGGCACGGATCCTGGGTGTGTGCGAGCGCACGATCTACTACGACTTAGCCAGGCTGAAAGAGTGGCTTCGAGGACAGGGACTGGAGCTGGTTTGCAATCGGGGTCGCGTGTCGCTGTCGGGCAACGAAATTCGATGTCGATCCCTCATGCTCGAATTCCTGGAGAGATACGCGGGGAGCGACGGTCTGGCAGGACTCGTGGCGTGGGTTCGTGACGGGCAGGCGTCGGGCTTATCGCAAGTCGATCCGCTCGCGGGGCGTTGTCTTCGCCAGCTGCTGGAGCAAGTGGGGGATCCCAATGCCGCGTCCAAGGTGTATGCCATACTAGCTCAGGCACAACAGCTCTTTGGGGTATGGCTGGGGGCCAATCAGGTAGGAGCTCTGGTGGCACACATCTTGGTTGCCGTGGCCCGGCTCAGGCAGGGGCGGTATGCTCCCGCCACCAGACAGCAGGTGAGGCGGCTGCGCCAGCGCCCCGAGTGGGCGATGGCGTCATGGATTGCGCAATCGGTCGAAGGTGCCTTCGGAATCTCGGTGCCTGCTGCTGAGGTGGGTTATGTCGCGCTGTACCTGGCAACCGGCGGGTTAGGGATGTCGAGCAGCGTGGAACCTGATGGGAAACCACTACCATGCTTAGAAGAATTGGGGCTGTGTGCGCGAACGATCGCGGAAAAGGCGGGGGAGGCCCTGGGTGTGGATTTGTTGCACGATGCCGAGCTGAGGGCCGGCTTGGTGGCTCACCTGTACAGTTCGCTGGAGAAAATCCGGGCGGGCCTTCCTATTCGCAACCCCCTGTTAGACGAGATCCGTGCCCGATATCCCCTTATCCATGGCGCGGCGCGCAATGCGGCTCGAGAGGCAGGCACGGAGCTAGGGGTAGAAATACCGGAGGAAGAGGCGGGGTGGATAGCCCTGCACATAGGCGCGGCTCTGGAGCGCATGGCCCAAAGGAGAAGATCGTGGAGGGGCCTGGTGGCGTGTGCCAGCGGGGTTGGCATTGCCCGCATGCTCAGGGCGCGCCTGGCCTCTGAGTTCCCCTACGCACGGCTGAGGGTGGCCAGCGCCGCAGAGCCAGGACTTGTCTGGCGCGAGGCCTCCGCATTCAAGGCAGACGTGGTGATCTCCACCATCAAGCTCGCGCCCGGCCCGGTGCCGGTGGTCGTGGTCAGCCCTTTCCTGCCTCCACGGGACATCCGGAAGATTGCTGATGTGGTATACGGGAAGCCCCGCGCCAACGAGGTGGAGCTGTTGCGAGCTTGCAAGAGTACGCTCGCAGATGTCCCCCCCAGCGATAGTGCGGGAAGCCCTGGCATGCGCTTGGGCGAGTTGGTGCGCGAGGATCTCATTGCAGTCGGCGTACCGGTTGCCGACGCGGAGGAGGCCATTATGGTGGCCGGGCGGATGCTGGTTGACGGGGGCCTGGTCAGCCCTGATTATGTTCAGGCCATGGTCAACCTGTACCGGCGACTCGGACCGTATATCGTTGTCGCACCGGGGGTGGCTCTGCCGCACGCCTCGCCTGAAGACGGGGCGTTTAGCCTGGGGCTCTCGGTCGTGCTGTTGAAGGAGGCTGTTGCCTTCGGGTCTCCCCACAACGATCCCGTCGACGTGGTGATTTCGTTTGCCTGTCCCGATTATTGTTCTCACGTGCGTGCGTTGATGGATCTTTTCCATAGACTGCAGCACGGGCTGGCAGCTCGGCTCCGGTGTTGTCGAGTGATCGGAGAGGTCATCGAGGCCATACGGGAGCCTGTCTAGGGCAGATCGCGCATTAAATAGTCAGCCCCTCGGCAGGGGACGGTGAAGTGCAACACGGTGCTTGGGCAACTGACCCAAGCACCGCATTTTTGCAGGATAGTCGATGTCCAAACTTTTCGTGCTGTGCAAACAGGAGCGCCGTCTGGCCGCAGCGAACCCCCTCACACGACGTAGTGGTTGCGCGCTGATGTGAAATGGTGCTGTGTTTCGGGCGACACCTGCCGAGGAGGTGATGCGCCGGCCGAGGGTTGCCGTCTGTTTGTTGGCCGAGCTTGTCGAGACCGTGACACCGAAAGGGGAGAAGACGCGTGCTCCTGAAGCTGTTCGCATGGCTGTTCGCGCAGGGTGCTCCGGTCATAGTGCCCGTGTCGGTACTCATCCTGGGATTCATCTTCAGAGCGCCTTTCCGCAGGACGGTCACTTGCGCATTAAGGATGGGAGTGGGATTCACCGCACTGTATGCCCTAATCGGGATCATATTTGAGGCGCTCGGAACTCCCGGACAGTTGATGTCGCAGCGGTTTGGGATTGGCTTGACCATCACTGATGTTGGCTGGCCGGTGCATTCGGGAATAACGTTTTCCCTGGCTTACTCAATGCTGGCCATTGCCCTGCTGTTCTTGCTGAACGCCGTCTTGGTGGCGGTCGGCTTGGTGAAGACGCTGAACGTGGACTTCTTCAATCACTGGCCGTTCGTATTTGTGCTCGGTGCTGTGCAGCTTGTCACCGGCAGCTGGGGATTGGCAATTGCCAGCTGCCTGATCTACTGGTTCCTGACCCTCAAGATGGCCGACTGGTCTGCACCCATCCTGCCCAAATACTACGATATGCCGATCGCGGGAATCTCGATCCCTCACTCTCACTCGGTTCTGTTTGCGCCTTTCGGCTTTGTGCTGGACAGGTTGTGGGATCGCATTCCTGGCATCAACAAAATCAAGATTGATCCTGCCGGAATACGCGAGCGTTTCGGGGTCCTGGGCGAGCCCATCGTGATCGGCTTTGCCGTTGGTGCGACGGTCGGTGGGTTGGCATACCTTGCGTGGCCCCCCACTGGTGATCAGATCGCCAACGTCATAAAGCTGGGACTCACGCTGGGTTTCTTCATGCATCTGCTGCCGCGGGCGAGCGAGCTCATCGTCATGGGCATGGCGCCACTTTCTGAGAGCATCAGGGAGTGGATCGTCAAGCGGATGCCTGGGCGGGAGTTCTATCTGGGTCTGGACGCGGCAGTACTGGTGGGCGCTCCAGAGCACGTGGCACTGGGAGTCTTGCTGGCGCCGTTGTGCTACCTGGTAGCAGTACTGCTTCCCGGCAACGCGGTACTCCCGCTGGCCGACGCAGCCGGCTTCATGATCTTCTTCACCGTATTCGCGGTGAATACCTGTCGAGGAAACTTGTTCAGGGGTTTGCTCAACAGCCTCATCCTGTGGATTCCTGTCGCCCTCCTGATCAGCGGCGCGCTGTCCCCTGTGACCATGGAGATGGTGGCGCAGACTGGGTTCGAGCTGCCGGAAGGGGCGATGGCGATTACCTCCATCACCATCGGCAGTCACTTCGTGGGATTCGCGTGCTTCAAGATTTGTCAGTTCCTCGGTGCCGCGGGATCCATTGGCGACTTGGCCATTGGACTGGGGATACTGCTGGTATTCGCGGCGGTGTGGTATGCGGTGCGCAGGCGCCCGCGGGAGTACGCTGAGGAGCTCGAGCAGCTGAGAGCGCAGTGAGCGCCTCCAGTGGTGCTTGGTGTGGGCGGGTTCCCGAGGCAGGACGGCTGGTAGGGGGTGGTTGAGCAGTGAGGGAGAGGAGGACCAAGAAGGTCATGCTGGTGTGCGGCTCGGGGATAGTCTCGAGCACGCTAGTGGCGCCCATGGTTGAAGACATCCTCGAGCGCGGCGGCTGGCGGTACCGGCTGATCAAGGGTAGGCTGCACGAGGTGAGCGGACGGCTCAAAGACCTGGATCTCATCCTGACCACCGTGCCCCTTCCGGCGGAAATCGCCGAAGCGGGAGTGCCGGTGGTAGTGATAACCGAGCTGTTCGCGGGTAAGAAGGAAGCGATTGCGCGGCAGATCCAGGATGCCCTGCGCGGCGAGAGTTGAGGAGTCTCTGATTGCACTCTCTGGTGGCGGGGGGATGTGCGTGGAGATAGTCACGTTGTGCGGATGCGGGATGGGCTCGAGTCTCATGCTGCGGATCAATGTCGAGAATCTCCTCAAGGCGCATGGTTACAAAGGTAAGGTGACGGTCGGCGACATGATAGGGATCAAGGCCCTGTCAGGTGACATCCTGCTCACCACTCCGGACATCCTGAAGGCGGTCGGGGATGTGGGTGGCAATTACCGACGCGTCGTATTACTGAAGAACTTGGTCAGCAAACGCGAACTCGAGGAGAAGCTCCTGCCGGTTCTGGAGGAGCTGTCCGCGGGGACCGGGGGGAAGGAGGTGAATGAAGGGTGACCGTGTTGGAATTCATCACCAGCCAGGTATTCGGCAACGCGGCGGTTTTGTTCGGACTCGTCTCGCTTGTGGGCCTGGTGCTGCAGCGAAAACCGGTCCAAGACGTGGTGATGGGCGTTACCAAGACCATCATGGGTTTCCTCATCCTGTTGGCCGGGGCGACAATGCTGTCGGACATCTGCCAGCCCATAGCGCGCTGGATCGGGGTCTTGCTCGGGGTAGAAGGTGTGCAGCCGAACATGTGGGTAGTGCTCAGTCTTGGCATGTCGAAATTCGGCACCCAGGTGGGGCTGGCACTGCTCCTCGGTTTCGCTCTGAATCTGCTGCTCGCCCGGCTGACGCCCTGGAAGGGCGTGAACGTGACCGGTCACATCATGCTGTTGTGGGCCGCCTGGGTGGTGGCGGTTTTGGGCGGCTTGGGGTTCTCGGGGAGCGTCCTGGTGGGACTTGGGGCATTGCTATGCGGCCTTCAGTATTGGCTGAGCCCGGTCCTGATCAGGAATTTCATGAAGGATCGTCTAACACCCGAGTGGTCCCTCTGCATGCCCAACATCAGCGGCGTAGCCCTGACCGCGTGGTTGAGCCGCCTGGTGGGCGATCCGGAAAAGTCCTGCGAAGAAATAAAGGTTTCGGATCGCTTCGCGTGGGTGCGCGACAGCGTGGTCAGCATCGCGGTGTTCGGCGCGGTCATCTGGGTGGTGCTGGGCACGTTGGCTGGGCCGGCCGCCGTGCAGGAGTTCTCGGGTGACCAGCACTGGCTGATATATCTAGTGCTGCTCGGGGTAAAGTTCTCAGCAGGAATCGCGGTGGTCCTGTACGGGGTGCGCATGCTGATTGCGGAGATCGTCCCAGCGTTCAACGGCATCGCCGAGCGACTGATTCCCGGTGCGGTGATGGCACTGGATTACCCCACGGTGTTCCACTTCGCACCCACGGCGGTTTTCCTGGGCTTCTTCTTCAAGCTGTTGGGGGCAGTGGTGGGGACTCTGGCCCAAGCGGCGATGCGCTTGCCAGTGGTGGTGATGCCCAGCGTGTTCATGGACTTTTGGGACGGCGCGCTGATGGGCGTCTTCGCTGACCGATTTGGTGGGCGGCGCGCAGTGCTCGTAGTACCTTTCTTGCTCGGGTTCATCTTCCAGTTCGGGTGGGCGCTGATGTACCCGCTCTCCGGTTCCGTGCTGATGGGGGCGAAGGTGGCGATGGATTACCCGGACTGCGGAGTCTTCGGTCCGATTGTCTTCGGGCTGCTCAGGTTGTTGACCGGTGGGGGCCGGTAAGTGAAGATCTCTCGGGGGGGCGAAGCAGCCATGCCCCTCCGAGAACTCTTGGCTAGGGAGGTGCGTCCAGGTGAACAGAACGGAGGCCGCGAGAAGAACTGACACGTCGATCATCGAACCAGGGCTCACGGAAGGGGAGGTCGTCAACTTCTTTCATCGGGCCAGGAAGTATCCGTTCGCGGCCATTGGCGTGGATCTGTGTTACGTTCCATTAGCGCACCGGCTCCTCAAGGATACGGAGACGGCAGTGGTGGCGGTAGTTTCGTATCCGCTGGGAGCATGCAGCGAGGAAGTTTCCGTTGCCTGCGCCGAGTGGGCGGTGGCGAGGGGAGCGGGAGAACTGGACGTGGGTATGAACCTCGGGTGGCTTCGCTCGGGACAGTATCGCGCGATCGAGAGGTTCTACCGCAGAATTGTGGATCGTTGTCCGGGATGCATCGTGAAAGCGGTGATCACCTCCAGCATCATGACCGAAGAGGAGATAATCAGTGCCTGCGAGGCTGCCCAGCAAGGCGGCGTCCACTTCATCAAGACCAACCCGGGCTTCGGGTACGTCACGGCGGTGGACTGCGTGAAACTGATCAAGTCGCGTTTCGGCGACTCTCTCAAAGTCATGGCGGCAGCCGGGATACGGACCGCCGACCAAGCCCGGGCCATGTTCGCAGCCGGCGCGGATCGAGTGGCGACTAGCACTCCATTCCGGGTGCTGGCTGGATTTCCGGAGTAGCAGAGAGGGGAGGTTTCACGGAAATGCTAACCAAGACCCAACTGGCGTCCATCATCGACCAAACTCTTCTCGACCCCTCGGCCGACCGGGGCCGCGTGGAGGCGTTCTGCAGGGAAGCAGGTGAATTAGGCTTTGCCGCCGTTGCGCTCCTCCCCTGCAACGTCTCTTTGGCAAGATCCATCCTTCAGGGCACCAACACCAAGGTCTGCGCGGCTCTGGCCTTCCCCCTCGGGACCTGGCCAGCGGAATTGAAGGCTGCCGAAGCCCGACAGGCGGTGAAGGACGGCGCTGAAGAATTGGACGTGGTGATGAACGTCGGGGCGCTGAAGGCAGGCAAATTGGACCAGGTCCGGGCGGAGCTGAGGGGGGTTGTCGAGGCGGCCGAAGGCAGAACGGTGAAGGTAATAATCGAGCTTCCCCTACTCACCGAAACCGAGGCGGCGGTGGCCTGCGACTTGATTGCGGAGGCCGGAGCACAGTTCGTCAAGACCTCAACTGGCTTCAAGGGGTTCAAGCTGCGGGGCACGACCGCCGATGATGTAATCCTCCTCAAGCGCCTGGCTGCTGGACGCATCAAGGTCAAGGCGGCAGGGGGGATACGGACGTACGAGCTGGCCGCCAAGATGGTCGAGTGCGGTGTGGATCGTATCGGCACCAGCTCCGGGGTCGCCATCGTGAACCAATGTCCGTAGGAGGAAGCGGAACCGGGGTGACCGGGAGGTGACGAGTCATGCACGAAACAGCGGACATGGTTTTGACGGTTGACCTATCGGAAGGTACGGTTCACAGATCCCCCCTCGATCAGAGCATACGAGACTCCCTGCTGGGTGGTGCGGGAGCCGCCTTGCACTTGCTGTGGGAGACGATGCCGGTGGGGAGTGATCCCTTGTCGGCTGAGAGCGCGGTGGTTCTCGGGGTGGGGGCCCTGGTGGGCACTCCCTACCCGGGTGCGGCGAAGGTCAGTGCGGCCTTCCGGTCACCCGTTCTTGCCTCGGTTGACGGCATGCACTGGATTGGCTGCTCGGTGGCCGGGGGCAGGGATCTGGGTCTCGCGCTGCGAGGTGCGGGCATTGGGTACCTGGTGATCAAAGGGAGATCTTCCCAGCCGGTCTATCTGAGCATTGAGGACGGAGAAGCTCGGCTCGAGTCCGCTGCCGATCTGTGGGGCCGGGCTGATGCGGAGGAGACGGCCCAGGTGCTCAAGGCCAGGTACGGCGGGGCAGCAGGGGTCATCACCATAGGGCCCGCCGGCGAGAATGGCGTCCGCTTCGCCATGGCATTTGTCGACCAGGCGCACTCTCTGGGGCGCGGTGGGTTCGGTGCGGTGCTGGGCTCGAAAGGACTGAAGGCAGTTGTGGTGCGGGGGACCAAGGGCATCTCCGCCGCCGATCCGGAACGGCTCCTGGCGGTGGCGTCAAGGGTCAGGGACAGAGTGGCGGCGTGGCCCGGGTTGGAGAAATGGTCCAAGCTGGGCATGGGGGCGGGCTGGTCGATCTTCCAGTACACGCAGTACCCTGGGAAGTGGCCAAGGAGCGTGTGGGATCGGCTTTACGGTGAACACGTCCGCGCCGAGAGCGTGGACCAGCTCATCGCGTGTGCAGCGTGCGCCATGGGCTGTCGTATCAAGTGGCGCATAAAAGGCGGCAGATTTGACGGAGAGGTGGGGCATGGATCGCCGTTTGGCAAGTCTGCGACATCGGGCCAGTTGCTCGACGTGGCGGACTATCGGGACATGCTGCATCTGGTGACGGTGTGCAACCGCCTGGGGATGTGCTTCTACACCTTTACCCGTATGGTTGACTGGCTGACGAATCTTTACCGCGACGGTCGGCTCACCCGGGGCGACACCGGAGGAGTGGAGTTGCGGCGGACATTCGATTGTTACGAGGAGCTGGCGTGGCAGACCGCCAAGCGCGAGGGGGTGGGGCGCCTGATCGCTGAAGGTTGGGTCGGCGTCCAGAGGGAGCTCGGCCTGGACCCGCAGGAGTATTGGTACGGGGGCATATGCAAGGGAACCGACTTCATCTACGACGCTCGCGCTGCCAAGGTACACCCTTTGATGTTGATGTTCGTCACCAACCCGCGCCCGCATCACGGAGGCGGCCACAGCCTCAGCACCGGACCGGGCAAGACCGTGGGAGAGCTGATAGCCCAGATGCGGGAATGGGGAGCCCCGGTGGAGCGGCTGTTCCGGGAAGCGCCGGTGCCCGAGATCGACGTGGGCCGGTGCACCAAGTACGTCGAGGACGCGATGATGGTCCGCAACATGTTGGGAGTCTGTTCCATGTACTCCGCTTTCGGCATGGAACGGATGGGGGATCTGGCGGAAGCGTACGCGGCGCTCACTGGAAGGGACGTGGGCGTGGACGGACTGATGGAGGCGGGGGAGCGGGCGTTCAACCTGAAGAAGCTGCTTAACGCGAGAGAGGGCTTTAACCGGCGGTTCGATGCGGTTCCTCGACTGTGGCTGCGACCGATGGTGAGCCCCGAAGGGGTGGAGGTATGCACCGACTACTTTCGCAATCGCGCCTTCGGCGAGAAAGAGTTTGAGGAGGCGCTGACCGCCTACTACCAAGAGCGGGGTTGGGACCCTGATACGGGGTTGCCGAAGAGGGAGAAATTCTCCCAACTGGGGCTTACGCGCTACCTATAAAGGGCAATTCTCCACAATTTGAGGGGGGCGTCCTGTGGCTCAAGTGCTGGCGGTCGATCCGCGAAGATGTACCGGTTGTAGGACGTGCGAGCTGGTGTGTTCCCACGCAAAGACGGGCCAGTTCCGGCCCACACAGTCGGCCATTCGGCGGGTGACGGTACTAGACGACCTGGGGTTCCAGCCGTGGTGCTGTTTGCAGTGCACCGATGCTGAATGCGTCCAGGTATGCCCAGTTCAGGCCATCCGGCGCACGCCAGAAGGGTGGCTGGAGGTGGACCCGGACAGCTGTATTGGGTGCTCGCTGTGCAGCCTCGTGTGTCCCTTCGGGAACATCCGGGTTATCGAAGGGTATGCGACTAAGTGTGACCTGTGCGGTGGGGACCCGTTGTGCGTGAGATGGTGCCCGCGGAATGCCCTGGCGGTGGATGAGGCAGCGAATCTCGCCGAGGCTAAAGCGGCGGCCAGCGCAGCCGCGTACCGGAAACTGATCGCAGATCAGCGCGGAGGGTGTGGAGTGAAGCGAGTGCAATGAGCTTGGACCGGGTGGTCGTTGTCGGGTGCGGAGCTGCGGGTCTGGCGGTATGCAGGGAGCTTCGCGCACGGGGATATGACGGGAACATCATTGTGGTCGAGCAGAGCTCGGTTCCGCCGGTGCCAAAACCCGCCTTGGTCTCAGTGGTGGCGGGCCGGCTAGAGCCATCCCAGGCAAGCCAGCGATACCACCAGCTGCGCACCCTAGGCGTGCAGGTATTGTGGGGTTACCGCGCCGTAGAGCTGGCGCACCACGAAGATTGTGTGGTAGCACGGTGCGCGCAAGGTGGCCAAGTCTGCATAGAGTGGGACGCCCTGGTCCTGGCTGTTGGAGCTCGTCCTGTATTACCCGCTGTTTTTGAAGCTGGCAGACAGGTCCTTCACTTGCACACCCGCGCCGAGGCGGTGATGCTCCGCGAGCTGGTCCGTCGACATGGCAGCTTGGTCATCGTGGGCGGTGGTCCCATCGCCTGTAAGCTTGGGTGCGAGCTCGCCCCACGGGGGTGCAGGGTGACCGTTATCTCTGCGAGCCCCTGGCTCATGGCGCGAATGCTGGATGGCGAAGCGGGCTACCTCGCTGCTCGGGTCCTGACCAACAGGGGGGTTGATGTCCGTCTTGGAACAGAGTTGTCCGCGGTCCAGCCGCGTGGAAATACTGGGGCGATCCTGAAGCTGAAGACGGGTGACACTCTGGCAGCGGACTGTGTGGTGGTGGCGAAAGGTCAACGGCCCGACGTGCGGTGGTTGCAGGACAGCGGCGTGCGTTTGGGTCGTGAGGGCATATTGACTGACCTGGAGATGAAAACGAGCAGAGACCGGGTATGGGCGTGTGGCGATTGTGCCGAGGTAGCGGCGACCGGTGGCGCAACGGGCGTCCGGTTCGGCAGTTGGAGTGCCGCTGTTAACCAAGCGCGGGTGGTGGCGGGATCGATACTGGGTCTGGGAACCTCTTACTGTCCCCACGCTGGGGGCAACGTGGTAACACTGGGGGCCACGCAGTTTGTGGCCTTCGGCAGGAGCGAGCAGCGGACCGGTATACGGGTCCTTGCGAGGCGAGGGCCGGACAGGTATGCAAGACTCACGCTGCGACGATCCAGGCTGGTGGCAGCCGTAATGGTGGGGGAGGCGCTGCCGGTGGGACTGGTGCGCCATCTCATCCTGCGAGGGACACTTCTGTCTGAGGACGAGTTGTGTGCCCTTGCTGCCGGAGATCTCGACTACATTGTCATTGGCCGCCATGAGAGGGGGGACTGCGATGTCTAGCCTGACCGGCAAGGTCGCCCTGGTCACTGGAGCTGGTCGCGGGATCGGTCGCGCGATAGCTATGGAACTGGCGCGAGCAGGCGCGTCGGTCTGCATCAACGATATCGATGGAGAGGCAGCAGAAGAGAGCCAGAAGGCGTGTGGCGCCTACCAGAGTGACACTTGCGTTGCGGTCTACGATGTGAGCAGCCCAGCGGGTGCGGCGCAAGCAGTAGAGCTCTGCGTGAGGGTCCTCGGGGGCCTAGACATCTTGGTGAACAACGCCGGCGTTTTGGGACGCTACTGCCTCCTGGAGAACTTCACGGAGGCGGACATCGACGCCATTTTCGGCGTGAACGTGCGCGGCTGCCTGAATATGGTGCGGGCTGCCGTACCGGTCATGAAGGGAAAGGGCTGGGGTCGGATCCTCAACGCGGCGTCCATGTACGGCATCGAGCCGCAGGTTGGACGGGGGATCTACTCCGCCTCCAAGGCGGCGGTCATAGCGCTCACCCGAGTTTTGGCAGCCGAGCTCGCACCGTACGGGATAACGGTCAACGCGTACGCACCTGGGACCATCGCTACCGCGATGTCGCGGGAATCGCTCCAGTCTCGGGCGGAGGAGAAGGTGAGACAGGTTCCGCTACGCAGGGCCGGCGTTCCGGAAGACGTGGCCGGCCTGGTGGCATTTCTGGCCAGTGACCGGGCTTCGTACGTGACCGGGGCGGTGGTGCCGATTGATGGGGGAGCACTGAGCGTCCAAAGCCCCTGGCGGGCGTGGGAAGCGGTATCCGGAGTGGGGAACTCGTGCTGCGGTCAATGGGCAGGGCAGGAGGATCGGTGATGGGGTGAGTACCCCGAGGTAGGTGACGGAAGAGCTTAGAGTTACTACGAGCGGCTCTGGGGTCGCTCTTGCGGTGGGGAGGGTCACGGTGGCGGAAGGATTGCTTGATGTTGTGAGCAGAGACACAGTCGCTCTCAAGGCCCACGCAACTGACTGGAGGGACGCAGTCCGCCTGGCTGGTCGATTGCTGCTCAAGAGTGGGGCGGTCAACGAGCGGTACGTACAGAGAATGGTTGACATCGTCGATGAGCTTGGTTCCTACATCGTTCTGGTTCCGGGACTGGCGATGCCGCACGCGCGGCCAGAAGACGGTGCCAGACGCGTGGCGGTGAGCATCGTGACCCTGAAAGAAGGTGTGTATTTTCCAGGTCGGGAGGACAGCCCGGTGTTCGTGCTGGTCGGGCTCTCGGCGGTGGACAGTGAGTCGCATCTGAAGGTGTTGTCGCAGCTGGCGGAGCTGCTGAGTGACCAGGGGCTCATCTCCCGGCTCCGGGACGTGGAGACCTACGAAGAGCTGGTTGCCCTCATCAAGACGGTGGTCAGTGCGAGGCGTGACGAGGCAGCGGAAAAGTAACTAGTGATTGCCCAAGCAGCGCCCAGGGACTCATGGTTGCAGTTACCAGAAGTACTGTGGCAGAGCGGCGAGAATTATCGTCCGGCTGAGGAGGCTGGTCGGTGGTGCTGGAGTAGGAAGGTGGGCACCTTGGCTGAGTGGCAAGCGGCGGATGTAGGTTGCGGTAACCTGGGAGCGGTGGTGGTCGACTTTGATGGCACGGTCATCCAGCCTGACGGTTCACAGGTATTGCTGAGCGGGTTCGCGCCTGAACTTTGGGAGAGCATCCGTCGGCGGCACCGTGCAGGGAAGATTGGGATGAGGCAGTTCCTGATCGAGGGCGCTGAGGGCCTGCCATGTGACCGGGAGAGGTTGACACGATACGTGTTGGACAATACCAGCTTGGCACGTGGATTTCGCGAGTTCCTCGAGTATTGTCGGTCTGTGGGCCTCGAAGTGGTGCTGTGCACAGACGGTTTCGGCTTTTACGTCGAGGATGTGCTGAAATGGTATGGCCTGCCGCGACTGGAGGTTTTTCGCAACCAGACGACCTTTGACCAATCGGTGCGACTTGAATTTCCTCACGCACACCCCACCTGTCGGTTATGCGGGACGTGCAAGCGCCAGGTTGTCGAGGGACTGCGGCGGCGCGCGGGCCCGGTGGCCTTCGTCGGCGATGGGAGGAACGACGTATACGGTGCGGCGGCCTCGGACGTGGTCTTCGGCAAAGGAGCGCTGTCGGAAGTGGCCCGGGGTCTTGGCATCAAAGTCATCGAATGGACGGATTTCCTGGATGTCGTTCAGCACTTGCAGCGGGGAGTCCAACTGCGGCGTTGGGGAAACGCATGTCCGGTGTGAACCTTGCTCCCGTGCATGGAGGTGAGTGAGTCATGAGGATCGGGATTAACGGTTTCGGGCGCATCGGACGGATTTTCTTCCGCTCTGCCTGGGAAGAGGGGCTGGAAGTGGTGGCAGTGAACGACCTGGTGGACGCAGCCACGATGGCCCACCTGCTGAAGTACGACTCCAACTACGGCACCTTCTCGCCTCACGTGCGGGCCGAAGATGATGGTATCTGGGTGGCCGACAGGCGCATACGCCTGACCCGGGAAAAGGACCCTGCCCGGATCCCCTGGGCCGACCTGGGCGTGGACCTGGTGGTGGAGTGCACGGGCAAGTTCACCGCGGCCCAAGAGGCAGCGCTGCACATCAAGCAAGGTGGAGCCAAGCGGGTGATCATCTCTGCGCCCGCCAGGGGAGCGGACATCACACTGGTAGTTGGGGTCAACCACCACCAATATGACCCAAGCCGCCATCGGGTGGTCTCCATGGCCTCCTGCACCACTAACTGCCTGGCGCCGGTAGCCAAGGTGCTGCAGGAGAATTTCGGCCTGGTCAGGGGGCTGATGACCACCTGCCACGCCTACACCAATGACCAGGTAATCCTGGACTTTCCGCACCGCGACCTGCGGCGGGCCCGGGCGGCTGCGCTGAGCATCATCCCCACCACCACCGGCGCTGCACGGGCGGTGGGCCTGGTCATTCCCGAGCTGCGGGGCAAACTCACTGGCCTGGCACTGCGAGTCCCGGTGTCCACAGTGTCGGTGGTGGATCTGGTGGCACAGCTGGGCCGGCCTGCCACCGCGGAGGAGGTTAACCAAGCCATGCGCGAGGCGGCAGAGGGCAGCCTGAAGGGCATCCTGGGAGTGAGCGAAGCACCCCTGGTCTCCGCCGATTTCAAAGGGGCTACGGAATCAGCCATTGTTGACGCATCCCTGACCATGGCAGTCGATGGTCTGGCCAAACTGGTGGCCTGGTACGACAACGAGTGGGCTTACTGCCAGCGCCTGGTTGACCTCGCCCGGTACATGGATGAGCGCGGTCTGTGAGGGAACGGTGGTATGCTCCGAGCACCCATGTCCGGGCTCCCGGCTCTCCCAAGGGGTAGGAAGGGTTAGATCAGCTTCCGTTGCCTTTCCCCACAAAGATAGTGGACCCCAGGCTGGTGGACATCCTCGGGGGTACCGCGCGGCGGTGCTACAGATACCCCTTGGTGCGGAGCTGAGAGTGGCAGTGCAACCGGTCGGGCGCTAGCGACCCAGCGGTGCTTGGGTATGCGCGGAGGAAACCGCTCTCTCCTCGACGGGCGGGGAACGAAAATTGCGGGGACATGCCACTCATGAAGGATGAGAGGCTTGATCCTTTGTCCGCGCCAAGCACAGGAACCCGGAAGTGCGCCCTGGAGGTGAGGGTGGTGTGCTGGACAGTAGCGCGCGACACTCGATTGCACCGACCCACGCCAACTCATATATCCTGGGACGAGCGGGCGTGCTGCAACCAGCACCTGTGGCCCAGAGGTCACACTGAGCCGCACAACCCAAGCGGTGTAGCTGGCCTCAGTGGCCTGGAGACGGCGGTGTTCTGGTTAGGGGAGCGAGGTAAGGTCGAGGAAGGGCCGGGCGTAGGAGCAGCCTCCGCATGACCCGAAGTCCCAATCCCTGGCCTCGGTGGCGCTCCTTCTGGGCCGCCATGCTCTCCCGCCCTGCGCGGGGTGAGGGTGTGGGCCATCGAATCATGCAGCTGGACTTCCGCAAGGGGGTGAGCACACTGGATGTCATAGCGGAAATTTCGACGTACGAGATCACGGATTGGCCTGCGGATGCCATGCTGGACACTGACCTGGTGTCGCGGGGCGATGTCGGATGGGCAGCGGTGCCGGCGGGCGCCTCGCAAGCATCTGGTTGCCGGCCAATGGGGATATCAAGGCCTGCTCCTCACAATCACCCCACGGCTAGTGCCTGCGGGGACCCCGATGCCACGTGGGCGGGCAGCACCCGGCCGAGGCCGACCCGGCGGGCTCCCAGTCCTATGACCGTGGCCCACCGCTCGGATGCGACCGAGTACACGTCGACCACCGGCCTGTTGGTGGCGTCTCCGAGGGGCCGAATTTGGGCCGGGGTGGCGTGCAAGGCCTGGCCCACCAGGAGGCGCGGTCCCGCGCTGTGCGCCGGGGAGGATTCGAGCGCGGTGGCCGGCTACCTGGGAGGAGGTGAAGGCGCGTGGCCGGCCGCGTCGAGCTGAAAGGTTTAGGCGCGTCGGGGGGCATCGCCATCGGTCCTGCTCATTTATTCCGCAGGAGCGAAGAGGTAGTGCGGTGCCGGCTGCCGCCGGAAAGCTTGCCGAGCGAGGTGGAGCGGCTGCAGCGGGCTGCCCAGGTTGCGCGGCAGCAGATTGCCGAACTCAAAGAGAAGGCTGCGCGCGAGCATGGGGCTGAAGAAGCGGCGATATTCGAAGCTCAAGGTCTCATGTTGCAGGACCCGGAGCTCCTGGGCAAAGCGGAGAGGTTGATCATGGAAGCCAAGTGCAATGCCGAATGGGCCCTGCAGCGAGTGGGAGAAGAAGTGGCGTCCTCGCTGGAATCCCTGCCTGACGAATACTTCGGGGCCCGCGCTGCTGACGTGCGGGACGTGGTGTCGCGGGTACTTTCCATCCTGCAGGGACGCTCCGGCGGCAAGCTTGGCGATCTGCCGGGACCGGTGGTGGTGGTGGGCGAGGAACTCATGCCCTCGGACACCGCGCAGGCGGACCGGGATAAATTGCTTGGCTTGGTGATGGAGACCGGCAGTTGCACATCGCACGCCGCCATCTTGGCTCGCACCATGGGCATCCCGGCGGTGGTAGGTGTCAAAGGGGTCGTCGATGCTGTTTCTCCAGGCGACGCCGTGGTAGTGGACGGGGATACCGGCGTCGTCGTGATCCGTCCGTCTGCCGATGAGCTGGGCGATTGGCAGGTCAAGAAGGAGCAGTGGGACCGGCGTCGGGAGCAGCTCAGATTGCTCATCAGTGCAGCGGCAGTTACCAGGGACGGTCACCGGGTGGAGCTGGCGGCCAATATCGGCTCGCTCGAGGATCTCAGTTCGGCCCTCGAATGGGGTGCTGAAGGAATAGGGCTGTTCCGCACCGAGTTCCTGTTCATGGATCGAGAGGTTCCCCCCTCCGAGGAGGAGCAATTCGAGGTCTATCGCCGGGCGGTGGAGGCGTTCTCCGGACGTCCGGTGATCATTCGCACGCTCGACGTGGGAGGGGACAAGCCCATACCCTGGCTGGGCCAGCTGGTAGAGGCAAATCCTTTTCTGGGGCTGCGGGGGATCAGGCTGTGCCTGGCCCGGGAAGATGTCTTTCTGACCCAGCTGAGGGCGCTGTTGCGTGCGCGCGCCCACGGCAACCTGTGGGTAATGTTCCCCATGGTGGCGGATGTGGGGGAACTCCGGGCTGCCAAGCGCCTGGTGGATAAAGCCAAGGAGGACTTGGCCTGCGCGGGGGTGCCGCACGGGGACCCGCCGGTAGGCATCATGGTAGAGATCCCTTCGGCGGCCCTGCTGATTGATCATATCTTGCAAGAAGTAGATTTCGTGAGCGTGGGGACCAACGATCTCACCCAGTACACCCTTGCCGTGGACCGTACCAATGCCACGGTATCATGCTTGGCGGACGCACTGCACCCCGCGGTGCTGCGGCTCATTGCCGAGGTGGCGCGGGCCGGCCGCCGTTGCGGAAAGTGGGTGGGGATTTGTGGCGATCTGGCAGGTGATGCCTTGGCAACGCCGATACTGACGGGATTTGGCGTGGATGAGCTGAGCATGGCACCGCGACTCCTGCCCGAAGTTAAGGAGGCGCTTAGGGCCACCTCCATGAGAGAGGCACAGGAGCTCTCCCGTCGAGCGCTTGCTTGTCGCAGTGCCGCCGAGGTACGCCAGCTACTGACACAAAACCGTCAATCCAAGTGAACTAGTCACGATCTCATGGGAGGCGTCGTCGATGGTTGAAGCGCGTGTCGTTGTACGTACTGGTGTGGGACTTCACGCGCGGCCGGCGGCCGCCCTGGTCCAGGAAGCTGGCCGACATCCGTGCAGAGTGAGCATCCAATACGGGGGCAAGACGGCAGATGCCAAGAGTGTCTTGCAGGTGATGGCCCTGGGGGTGAAGGATGGCGAGGAGATCACCATCCGAGCGGAGGGTGAAGGGGAATCGGAGGCTTTACAGGCGCTGGTACGGTTGTTCGCTCGCGGCCTGAAGCCGTCCTAGAGATCAGGGGCGAGTGGGCTTGGCGAGAGGGCACCACGAGTGCTTCGCTCCAAATGCTGTGCGACCGATGAACTGTTCCCTGGTGTGCCCCAACACGTCGGAGAAAAGGACCAGTTTCGTCTCTCATGTGAGGCCGGAAAGAACCAAGCCCGCGGGCCAGGACCGTGCGGGCGGCTTCACCCCCAGGATGTTGCCGCTCGTGTACTCCGCTCATGACCTGGACACGGTGATGGCCACCTGATTGGCCGTCGCAATGGGAGGTGCGCGGTTGGCAGAGGGGCAAAGGGTTCGGGGTACCGTAGCTGCGGAATGCTCGGGAGCGCTTCCGACCTGCGTTGGGGGCAGTCGAAGGGCGAGGGAGAGGGCTGGCAGTGGTGCGGATGCGGACAACACCAGGTGTCGTGCGCGCTGGTGGTGGCATGCCCGCTGCCCTCGCTGATCAGGGCGATTGTCAACTGCCGGGGCGCATCCCGGCGTCGCGCCGGTGGCAATCCGCCGGACATTCCTGTCGACCCCCCCACATCAAGGCTTGGGCGTTAAGGTCGGGTTCGGACCTGCCCCGCCTCCTCTTTCCCAATCAATCGGCTGTCCCACGGAAATGTGGCGGTTTTCTCCTGCTGTGTTAGCGACGCCAGGGGGCCGGTGTGTTCGCTGGAGCGCGGTGATGGCCATGCAGCTCGGGATTGCCTGCTCGCCGGGGCACTGCCCTGCCTCCCGAGCCCGCGGTATCTGCCAGGGGCGGCCAAAGGGAGTCTCGCCCCCACTGCTGTTCCTCCCCGCCCCGGTCTGGTGGAGCTGATGGGGGAGGTCTGCACCTTGACCCCACGGGGCCATGAAGCGAACTGGCGAACCTCGGCAGGCGGGAGGAACCGCAGCTGCCGTGCAGAAGTAAGTGGGGGATTTTGGCTCGAGGTGGCGGGCGGTGTACCGGGATTTCCGGCGGATTGGCAGGGATATGTTTCTGGCCGGGTTGGTAACTTCCCACGGGGGCAACATGAGCGTGCGCTGTGGTGACCGCATCATCATCACTCGCCGCGGCAGCATGCTGGGAAGACTCACCCACCGGGATTTGGTGGAGGTGGCATTGCGCGGTGACCAGGGACCGGTGGCCGAGGCTTCCTCGGAGCTGCCGGTCCATCGCCAGCTATACCTGCATACCCCTGCACTGGCCATCATCCATGCCCATCCGCCGGCGGCGGTGGCCATCTCCCTGGTGGCCGAAGAGCTGGTGCCCCTGGACGCGGAGGGCGCCCTCCTGCTGGGGCGGGTGCCGGTGGTGACCGCCGCGCGCCTGATAGGCGACCCGGAGACGGGCAGGTTGCTTGCCCGCAGGTTGAATCAGGCCAGAGCGGTGCTCCTCAGGTCGCACGGCAGCTTCGTGGTGGGCCGGAGCCTGGAGGAGGCCTACCGGCTCACCTCCTGCCTGGAGGCCTCGGCCCGCATCATGCTCTTTGCCCACCTGGCGACAAGGCACGAGACATGGGGGTCTCACCGCCACCAGGGGAGGGTCCCGCCCTGAAAGTCAAGCTGCCGTACGGCAATACCAGCGTGAGCCTGTGCGTACCCGACGACGCGGTCATCATCCGGGCCGGCGATGAGGCGCCGCTGGCCGACGAGGAAGCAGCCTTTCAGAGAGCCATCCGCAACCCCGTGGGTAGCGTTCCCCTTGCCGAGTACCTGGTTCGCGGGGCGGAGACCTGCATCGTGACTTCCGACAAGACCAGGCCCACTCCCAACGCCCGGCTGTTGCCCTGGATACTGGATGTCCTTTCCCGGGCGGACATAGAGCACCCCACGGTCCTGGTGGGCACCGGTACTCATGAGGGAGGCAGTCCCCAGGAGATACGGGCCCTGGTGGGAGAGGAAGCCTGGCGGCGCTGCCGGGTACTGGTGCACGATGCCCGTCGGCGGGAGGATCTGGTCCTGGTCGGTCACACGTCCTCGGGCACCCCGGTTTGGGTGAACCGACATTACGTCTCGGCCACCAATCGCCTGGTGGTGGGCTTCATCGAGCCCCACTTCTTCGCCGGTTTTTCCGGTGGCCCCAAGGGGGTGATGCCTGCAGTAGCGGGTATGGATACCATCCTGGAGCTGCACCGCCCCGAGCTCATCGCCCATCCCCGCACCACCTGGGGAGTGCTGGACGGCAACCCGGTCCAGGAGGAGATCGCCGAGGCCGCCCTGATGGCGGGGAAGTTCTTCCTGGTCAACGTCACCCTTAACCGCCAACGTTGCCTCACCGGGATTTACGCCGGAGATCCCATCCAGGCCCACCGGGCGGGCTGCGAACATGCGGCTCGCAGCTCCCTGGTGGAGGTGGAGGGGTGGTTTGACCTGGTGATCACCAGCAACGCCGGTTACCCCCTCGACCAGAACCTGTATCAGGCGGTGAAGGGGATGTCGGCGGCGGCATCGATCTGCAGGATCGGCGGCAGCATACTGGTGGTGGCGGCGTGTCAGGCGGGACTACCGGCGGGCGGGGAGTTTGAGCGCATGCTGCTTGCTGCGGAGGGGCCCCGCCAGCTGCTGGCCGAGATACTCGCTCCCGGATACCGCCGGCCCGACTCATGGGAAGCGCAGGTGATGTGCCAGATCCTGGTCAAGCACAGGTTGATGCTGTACTCTGAACTTGACCCGGAACTGGTACGACGTGCCTTCCTGGAGCCGGTGGAGGATCCCGATGGGGCCGTAGCCAGCCAGCTGCAATCCCTCGGGGAGGGTGCTCGGGTGGCGGTGCTGGTGGACGGTCCCCTGGCGGTGCCGGTCAGGAGGGCCGGAGAATGAATCTCGTCGAATCTCGTCTGGAGGAGGTTGGGACAGCAATTCATGGCTGGTTTGCTTTCGGAATTCCGACTGAAAGACGTCACCTTCAAGAACCGCATAGCCATGCCCCCGATGGCCACCAATGAGGCTACGGAGGACGGAGAGGTCACCGACCAGATAATCAAGCATTACGTGGCCCGCGCCGAGGCGCAGGTGGGGCTGATCATGGTGGAGCACACCTGGGTGACCAGGGCGGGTCGCATGAATGTGCGCCAGCTGGGCCTGGCCCAGGGAGCGGCGGTACCGGGGTTCGCCCGCCTGGCGGAAGAGATCAAGGCCCAGGGGACGGTGGCGGGAATCCAGCTCACCCACGCCGGCTCCGCTACCACCCGCGATGCCTGCGGGTGTCAGCCCGTGGGTCCCTCGGCGGTGATGCATCCTCGGGGGAGCGAAGAACCCCGGGAGCTGAGCTTCGCCGAGATCAAGATTCTGGTGGAGGCCTTCGCCCGGGCGGCGGGGCGGGCCAGGGAAGCTGGTTTTGACATCATAGAGCTGCACGGGGCTCACGGGTACCTGCTGGGGCAGTTCCTTTCGCCACTGACCAACCAGCGTGCCGATGAGTACGGGGGAAGCCTGGAGAACCGCGCCCGCTTTGCCCTGGAGGTGGTGCGGGAGGTCCGCAATCGCATCGGTCCGGAGCCGATCCTCGCTTACCGCCTGGGAGTGGAAGACTTCATGCCCGGAGGGCTCACCATTGACGACACCATCCAGGTGGCCCGCTGGCTGGTGAAGGCGGGAGTGGATCTGCTGGACATCTCCGGGGGGCTAGCGGGGTCGCAGCCACCGGGCCTGGAGGGCCAGGGCTACTTCCTCCCTTACGCCGAGAGGATCCGGTCGGAGGTACGGGTGCCCGTGCTCTGCGCGGGGGGCATTACCGATCCCCTGTTCGCTGACGAGGCCGTGCGCCAGGGCCGGGTGGATCTGGTGGGCATCGGCCGGGCATTGCTGGAGAATCCGGACTGGGCGCTGGATGCCATCCGTACCCTGACCGACCGTGCGCTGGAGGAAGAGGTCCCAGAGCCGGAGGAAGAGAGCTGAGGATCTCAGCGGAACATCAGCCGCATCAGCCAGGGTTGGTGGATGCGCGCTGCTCCCTGCGGGCAGAGCTCCTCGCAGCAGAAGCAGCGGATGCATTCCTGCAGGTTGACGGTGGGAATTCCTTCGTCCAGCCGCAGGGCGCCGGGGGGGCAGTTGTGGACACATACTCCGCAACCGGTGCACAGTCGAGCATCGAAAAGAGGCCGAGGACGCAGCAGGGCATCCAGCCTGGCCCGCACGGGGCCCGGCAGGCGGTGCCAGCCGGGTATGGCGGTTGGGCGCCCGGTGGGGATGCGGAAGTCGGTGGGCCTTACGGGGCGGGGTGAAACTTCCACCAGCTCCACCTGGTGGGGGTCGAGGAGGCCGGCGGCGATGGAGGCTGAGACGGTGGGGACGGTCGACTCATCGACTCCCAGCCAGCGGGCCAATGCCCAGTCGAGGGCGTAAGGGTCGCGGGCGGCGGCGATCACTCCTAAAGGACGGGGGGATCCCCGGCTGGGACCCGGCCCGTCCATACCCACCACCCCGTCCACCACGGACATGCCGGGACGGATGGCTCGGGCCACATCCAGGAGCAGGCGGGAAAAATCGCCCACCGCGGGCATCTTGAGGTGGTATTCGGCTTTCTTCAGGCCGGGTATGGCCCCGAACATCAGCTTGACCGCGGCGGTGAGACGGGTCAGGCCGTGGGTCTTGAGCTTAGACACCCCCACCACCAGGTCGGCCTCCGCCAGCACCCTGGCCACGGTCAGGGAGCGGATGACCAGTCCGTCGGGCAGAGGCAGCTCCACCGACCCGGTGTCGAAATTGAGTTGGGCACCCGTGGCTTCGGCCACCTCCAGCATGCCGGTGACTCGGTAGAGCCGCTCCAGGGCGGACCGGGAGAAGGGTCCGCCCGGACAGTCGGCGATCATCACGCGGGCACCCGCCTCCTGCAGCGATCTGACTACCGCCGCCACTACCTGGGGATGGGTGGTCACCGCTCGGGCGGGAGGGGTGGCCATGAGCAGGTTGGGCTTGACCACCACCCGGCTGGCGGAGCTCAGGGGTGGCCAGCCGCCGGCGGCGGCTACCGCGCGGTCGACGGCCGCTCGCACCTCCTGCGGATGGTAGCTGGTGCATTGGGTGAGGGCTACCCGACAGTACATCGACCTGACTGCTCCTGGACGGTTTGATTGTACGGAAAGAAGGCAATGATTGTCAAATTGAGGGAGGTGACGGAGAGTGAAGGTGGTCAGGGAAGGTGACGTGAGGTTGTTCGAGGCCCCGGCACCTTATCCCCGGCGGGCCAGGGTGTTGCTGGACTCAGCAACGGTGGGGGAGGAGCTGGCGGCTTCCCTCGGCATTTCGTATTACGCTCCCGGAGAGAGGGCGGACTTCCACCGGCATGCCAGCGACGAATTGATGCTGGTGCTGGAGGGTACCGGATATATCGAAGGTGAGGACGGCAGGCACCGGCTGCAGCCGCGATGTGCCATCTACGTGCCGGCGGCCGAGGCCCACGCGGTGGTCAACGATGGTTCATCCCCTCTGGTGTTTGCCTTCGTCTATGTCCCGCCGGGGCCCGAGCAGAAGACGAAGGTGCAATGGCGAGCAGTCGAGGAGGGCTGAGTGTGCGGCAGGTGGAACTCCGGCCGGCCCCGCGCTGGATTCCGGGAGAAGTCGTCTTTGAGGTGCACTCCCGGGCGCACGGACCGGTGGGAGAGGTGGCGTACATGCAGCTGGACCGGGCGTCAGGGAGCGCCGAGGTGGGGATCGTCATCTTCGAGCGGTTTCGCGGCATGGGTTACGGTGAGGCGGCCTTGCGGGCGCTGCTGGATCATTTGTTCCAATCCGTAGGTCTACGCCGGGTCTGGCTCCGGGTACTGCCTGCTAACCGACCCGCGTTGCGATGTTACCGCAAGTGCGGTTTCCGGGTGGTGCGCGAGGTCCGGTGGCCGCTCCTGGGGATATTGCGATACCTGGTGATGGAACTCCGTCAGGAGGATTTTCAGTCTCAGAAAGAGGAGGTAGCCGGTGAAGAAGGTCAAGAGGTATCGGATATGGCCGAGAGCGCTGGAACGGTTCATCCGTGATGTCTTGATCAAAGCCGGGGTGGGGGAGCGGGATGCCATCAACGTGGCCCGCTGTCTGGCGGCTGCCGATCTAAGAGGCATCGATTCCCACGGGGTGATCCGGCTCCCCGTCTATCTGCAGCGGTTGGAGAAGGGCTTCATAGAAACCCGGACCAGGCTGGAGGTGGTGGCGGAGTCTCCCTCCACGGCGTTGCTTGATGCCAACAACGGGTGGGGTGCTACGGCTGGTGCTGAAGCCATGAAGATGGCGGTGGCCAAGGCGCGGGAGACCGGGGTGGGGGTGGTGGCGGTCAGGAACTCAAATCACTTCGGCATAGCCGCCCATTACGCCCTCATGGCGGTTCGCGACGACATGATCGGGCTGGCCCTGACCAACTCTTCCCCCAGCATGGCTCCCTGGGGAGGGAACGCGAAACTCTTGGGCACCAACCCCATTTGCATCGCCGTTCCCACCGGTGGGAAATGGCCGTTGGTTTACGACGGAGCGACCAGCACCGTGGCCCGGGGACGCCTGGTGGTGGCGCGGGAGCGCAAGCAGGCCATACCGCCCGACTGGGCACTGGACCCGAAAGGACAGCCAACCACCGACCCGGAGGTGGGGCTGCTGGGCACCTTGATGCCCCTGGGCGGGTACAAGGGTTACGGTCTCGCCCTGATGGTGGACGTGCTCTGCGGGGTGCTCACGGGAGCTGCCTTCGGACCCGAGGTGGGTCAGCTGAGCCGGCCCGATCGCCCCCAGGAAGTGGGGCACTTCTTCGCGGCGGTGGATATCTCCCGGTTCTTGCCGGTGGAGGAATTCAAGCATCGGGTGGACCAGCTGGCCCGCGAGATGAAAGAAGCGCCGCGGCGGGCGGGAGTCGCCGAGATCTTTCTGCCCGGGGAGATCGAGTTTCGGCAGCAGGAAGTGAGGGAGCGAGACGGCATTCCCATTGACATACCGGTGTGGAAGAAGATGGAAGAAATTGCCTGGTCATATGGGGTGGAGATCGAAGGGTGGTGGAAGGAAAAGTGAAGAAAGATCGCCTCCTCCGAGAGCTGGAGCTGCTGCTGGCATGGGTGCGATCCCGCGCCGTGGCGCCCGGAGGCAATCTCTTCCCCCAGGATCTGGAGGAGCTGCGGTTGCGGCTCTTGAGCATCCTCGCGCATTTCGGCTGACCCTGCAGGGTTCAATGTCTGACCTTGACTGTAGGTCGGCATCTTCGGGCGACTCACAGCGATGGGTGGTGGCAGATTTGCCCCGGCGATACACCGGATGTGCAATTTGACTGGCCGGTCACCCCTGGCCACCTGGGGGATCGTCCGCCGTTGAGCAGGTGAGTGTGCCGGCCATTGCTGAAGTCAGCTGTTGCGCACCGAGCTCATGCCAGGCCCACTGCTTGTCCAGCACCGGGCTTCCGGTACATGCCGGGGAGGGGTGGCGGCGGGCGTTGGAGCCCCAGCTCGAGAGCAGGCCTGGCGGATGCCAGAGCGCGTGAAATACCGCACATCTGTCATCTGTGTGCCGGGCTTCTGACCGGTCACCGCCTGGCTACTGAGGGATGGATCGGGCTGGTTGGCTGCACCTTGGAGCCGGGACGGCAGAAGCAGGATTCCGGATCTGAGGCAGGAACTGGATTGCAGGCCCGCAGTTGCCCGATCTTGGCGGGGGTGCTGAGATCCGGCTACCCTCAGGCCAGGACGAGCTGGCAGTTCGGTGTGGCCGCTACATCGAGCCTTCAGGGCATGGACGCCCGCCTCCACCGGAACTCATGCGCTGGCTTCCTTAGCTCCAAGTGATCCGCAGGACCGCTGGGTGGCGTCGCACGCCCAGGGCTCGTGCGGGCTGAACTGGGGCAGTGGAGGGGCCAGGTAGGAAGTACGCTGCTGCTCATCCGCGGGGCTTGGCACGCCGGGGCGTACAGCCCCCAAGATGTTTGCCCGTCACAGGTTATCAACTTTGGGGAGGTGCTTTTCCTGGACTGGACGAGCGTCAGGGCGCTGTGGTCGCGGCTGGAACTGCAGGGACTGGTGGTGGCGGCGGTGATCACCATCGGGTGGCTCTGGGTGATCGGGCGCTGCCTGCGCGCAGACACGACGCCGAGGCAGCAGTGGGGACTGGGGGCGGGCCTGGCTGCCGCTGCTGCTGCCTTTGTACCCTCCATCGTACTGGTGCAGGTTCCCTGCCAGACTGCCGTTTCGCGATGGGTAATGAGCAGTCTGTCCACCGCGAATCAGCTGATCACGGCTATCCCGGCCATAGCCCTGTCCGGGCTGATCCAGGAGGCCGTCAAGGCGGTCTTCGCTCTGGCCTGCTGGCGGGTGGCGCGATCTGCCGGGAATTCAAGCGCGAGTGCTGTTGGGGGGTTGTTTGGTGCCTGGGTCGGGGCAGGCTACGGAGGGATGGAAGCGTGGGTGATCCTGTCGGGTCTGTTCCGCGCGCCGGGGACCACGGCCCGGATGGTGGCTGCGGCGGTGGCGGAGAGATTGCCGGTGGTGGCGGTACACGCTGCTCTCCCCGCCTTGGTCCTCGGCCACTGGGCGAAGTCGGGTCCGGCGGGCGGTATGGCGGCCCTGCTGGTGGTGGCTTTCTGGCACGGATTGATTAACTACGGTGTGGTGCTGGCTCGAACGGGGGTACTGGGTCTGACCAGCACATATCTTTACGTTTATCTGACTTGCTTGCTCCCCCTGGCATACCTCCTAGTGCGGGCGAGGAGGGAGAGGACGTGACGAGGAAAGGGATGACGGTGGTGGGTTTGGGGTTGGCATGGGCGTTGTTGCTGGCGGCTTGCGGCAGGCCGGCCCCGCTGCAGCTGGCGGAGCCTTGGGCCGCGGGGGAAGTGAGTGTCCTGGAGCTGAGCCAAAGGGGACAGGTCATCGGCACCCTGACCCTCAAAGTGCAGCGCGAAGAGGACATGTGGGTCCTGATCACCGAGACGACGGCGGGCAACTTCTTCGAGCGAGCAGCGGTGTGGGCGCGGCCGGGGAGCCTGGAGCCCACCCGGGTGGAGTTCGAAGCCGAAGGGCCAGCCGGGCGGGTGACCTACACGGCAACCTACGGCTCTGCCGAGGTCACCATAAGGGCCCAGCGGCCGGATGGTCCCCAGGAGGCGACGGTGAAGCTTCCCGCCCCACCGTACTACGACAACGAGCAGTTCATTGCTCTGCTACGGGCCCTGCCGCTACGCCAGGGCTGGAAGGGTACATTCAATGTCATCGTCACCCGCGCCGCTTCCAAAGCGCAGCTGACGGTGGAGGTGGTGGGGAAGGAGACCGTCCGCACCGCCGTGGGCGACGTCGAGGCCTGGAAGCTGGAGCTCAAGGGGGCCAACCAGTTTGGATGGGTGGAGGTGGACCCTCCACACCGCTTGGTGAGGTACGAGAATGTGGCCGCCGGGACGGTATCCCTCCTGAAGGAATATCGGGCAGGCGAGTGATACCGGTCACCTCAGGCCAAAGCCGAGCTCAGCGAGGGCGGAGCGAAACACAACATGATGATCCGGGGCTCCTGGGGCGGCGGGCTTCCTGGCCGTTCCCGGGGAAGTAGCTTGGGCTGGGCGCTTTTCCACCAGGGGCTTGGCCTTAACGCCGTGGTGGTGCCCCGCTTGCCGGGCGGCTTTCTTTCTGGGGAAGATGGCCCGTGACGCCGACTGAGCTGGCCGGTGTCTAGAGGATAAGGCGAGCTCTGGCTGGATTGTTGCCCCTGGCGTTCTCGGGCCCGGGCACTGACTCTTCATCTCCGATCCATCATCTGGGGCCTGTACTCCCTCTTTCCGGGCTGGACATGTGGTCTCGTTTCAGACCCTGCCGGCCACTCCTCAAAGAAACGCCTTCCTTCAACCCAGGGACGGAGGACACCGCCGCAACCCCTCGCTCCAGCAGTCAACGGATGACCCCTGCTTTCGTCATGCTGACCACGCCTGCATTCGCCAAAGCTTGGCTTATCCTGGCTGCCTTTGGGGGGATGATGGCATACCGCAAAAGCGGTGGCAGGAAATTTGCAGAACACAGAGAATTGGCAATTATGCGGCTTGTGGCCCGGTGCGTGAAGGGGGTGTTTGATGGAGTTTCAGACGATTGAGGATACCACTTGAGGGAGGCGGAGGTCGAGGTGGTTTGGTGTGCGGGGCGGGCACTGCAGGCGCCCCGGCCGAGGTTGGCTGTGACCGGTTGGTAGTGTACGGGTCGAGTTATTGGGTTGCTCAATAGGTTTGGCTGACTGGGCCGTGATTACGCCACCCCACCCTGCCCTTGCGGAGACCCCGGTCGCCGAGGGTCAGAAATCCGGCATCTTGTCGCTGATTATATCGCCAGCTCGTGGAGTGGATCATGTGGACCCTTGTTCATGAGCGCACTGGCTGTAGGCGGGTGGGCAGCCGAGCGAGAGGCATGGATCATGGGCGGGGAGCCAGGCTGCGGAGGCTGGTGAAGTCGCGGTCCGAGTTTCAGTCACGAGGCGCGGGTTTCATTTACGACGGGACTTCGGAGGAGGAGATGCTTGGTGGAGGGGTACGGATTCCTCTCAGTCATTCCGCCCTTGGTGGCCATTGGCCTTGCCATCGTCACCAAGCAGGTTCTGCCCTCGTTGTTCCTGGCCACGTGGCTTGGAGCGCTGTTTTTGGCCAAATGGAATCCCCTGGGAGCGTTCCTCGATACCGTGCAGAAGTACGTCGTCGCCTCCATAAGTGACAGCTGGAACGCCGCCATACTCGCTTTCACCTTCGTTATGTTCGGGATGTGCGGCGTGCTCGCGCGCTCGGGCGGTGCCAAAGCCATCGCCAATTGGTTTGCCAGGCGCAGCGAGAATCCCCGTAGCGGGCAGTTGGCCACCTGGTTGATGGGGCTCATCATATTCATCGATGATTACGCCAACACCATGATAGTTGGTAACACCATGAGACCTCTGACCGACAGACTGAAGATCTCTCGCGAGAAATTGAGCTATATCGTGGATACCACCGCCGCGACCGATTCCAGCATGGCCATCATATCCAGCTGGATAGGTTACGAGATGGGCTTGATCAGGGATGCCTTCGGGAAGCTGGGCATAGAATGGGGCGTCTACTTGACCTTCTTGCGCAGCATACCGTTCAGGTTCTACAGCATCTTCGCCTTGATCCTGGTACTGTTCCTCGCATTGCAGCGCAGGGATTACGGGCCCATGTACGCGGCGGAAGTGCGGGCCAGGACTCAGGGTAAACTGCTCAGGGACGGGGCTTCGCCCCTCGTGGCTAAGGAGATGACCGAAGCCGAACCTCCGGAAGGGGCGCCGTTGCGGGCGTACAACTTCATCATCCCCATCGTGGCGGTGATTGTCATCGCCATTGTGGGGATGTGGTACACGGGTGGCGGGGCTGAGGGCGTCAGCATCATGGAAGCAATCGGCAATTCCGACTCGAGCGTGGCCCTCCTGTGGGCCAGCGTTGCCGGCAGTATTCTGGCGATTGCCATGGTGGTGGGCCAGCGGATCCTCACCTTGCAAGAGGCGGTCGACGCGTGGGTGGATGGGGGCAAGTCGGTGTTCGTAGCCTGCGCCATTCTGGTCCTGGCGTGGTCGCTGGGCAGCGTCTGTGAGGATCTGGGCACCGCGCATTACATCGTGGGAATCACCAAGGGCTTTCTATCACCGGCGCTGGTTCCCGCTCTGATATTCCTGGTATGTGCTGGCATATCCTTCGCAACTGGCACCTCGTGGGGCACCATGGCCATAGTGATGCCCTTGGGTATACCGCTGGCATATCATCTGGGTGCGCCCATGATCCCCACCATCGGCGCGGTACTGACGGGGTCGGTCTTTGGAGACCACTGCTCACCGATTTCCGACACCACCATTCTCTCATCTCTGGCCTCAGCGTGTGACCACATAGATCACGTCACCACCCAGCTGCCCTATGCCCTCACTGCGGCCATCGCGGCGGTCATCGTCGGATTCATCCCGGTAGGTTTTGGGCTGCCGCCATACATATCCCTGGCTGCAGGACTGCTGGCCCTGTGGTTCTGGGTCAGGTTCTTCGGGAAACCCACCGAGCTGGAGGTTCTCGCAGAAACCAGGACAGCCGGCGAGTGAACGAACCCCGGGGAATCTGCCCCTTGGTTGACGCAGAAGCTCCGAAAGTGGGCTTTGACTGTTGATGCCGAAAGAGAGACTGGATGGATGCGCGAAAGGAGTGAGCCTGTCGCAGTACGACCAGCGGCCGCTAGCGTAACCCGGACTTTGGGCCGGGAAGCACGGCACAGGCAAATGAGGACGGCCACGGCACCATGGGTTGCCCATGCCTGACTGTCATAAAGCAGCCTTCGCTGCCGGTCGCATCCTTCACCGCCAGGGCGCCGCGTCCGTGGGGTCATCCCACGGCGCGGCGCACGAGTAGCAGTAGGTGTGGGCGGTGTGACGGCGAAGACAGCTGGAAGAGGACGGCAGCTATGGGCAAAGCCTCGGGCAGGACTGGCGGGCTGGCCAGCCGTGAGCGTGCTGGTCAAATCTAGGTGGTAGCAGCAGGGCAAGCCCAATCCCTCCCTTGCCCTGCAGGGATGGTGGGGCGAGACCGCGTTGCAGCCAAAGCGGGTTGACGCGTCTGACTGGTGGACGCCAGGTGGCTTGGGTACTGGTGTGGGCTGCAGCATGACCCACAACCATGCGATGACGGGGAGGTGGCACCTGTGTCGGAGGCGACGGCCGGCTTACGGCAGGCATTATTGGAGGCGGACGAGGCGGCAGCGGTTGAGGAGACGCGCAGACTGCTTGCTGAGGGCACCGAGCCCCGGGAAATCCTGGAGTCGGGCCTGGCAGCTGCCATGTCGGAACTGGGCCAGAGGTGGAACCGTGGGGAGGCTTTCCTTCCCGAGGTGGTGGCTGCGGCCGAGATATTCAAGAAGTGCAGTGAGTTAGTGGAACCGGCGCTCTTGTCGCGGGACGAGAAGAAGGCCGGTCACCGCGTGGTGATAGGCACGGTGAAGGGAGACCTGCATGATCTGGGCAAGAACCTCGTGGCGGTCATGATGAGGACGGCTGGTTTTGAAGTACATGACCTGGGCAAGGATGTACCGGCCGAGAAGTTCGTGGAGGCAGCGCGGGATTTAGGAGCCAGGATTGTGGGGCTGAGTGCGCTGCTCACCACCACCATGGTGGAACAGAAGGTGGTGATAGAGGCCCTCCAGGAGGCGGGGTTGAGGTCGGCGGTGAAAGTGCTGGTGGGGGGTGCCCCGGTAACGGCACAGTGGGCGGCCGAGATTGGTGCGGACGGGTACGCGTCCAACGCGACGGAGGCGGTGGAAGTCGCCCTGGGGCTGGTCGGGGCTGGTGAGTGACCATCATGGCGGGGAGGTGATGCAGGTGGGTGCAGCGGTGGTTTTCACGGTGCTTTCCCGGAGTGAGGTGGAGGAGATCCACGAGGCGGCCTTCAGGGTGCTGTCAGAATGCGGCGTGTTCATAGATTACCGACGGGCCCTGGAGCATCTGGCGGAAAGGGGGGCCGACGTGGATTTCTCGTCGGGCAGGGTTCGGTTCCCTCCTGCTTTGGTGGAGAAGGCGTTGCAGACATGTCCCGGGTCGTTCAAGCTGTACGATCGGGAGGGGAACGAGGCACTGGTGGTGGGTGGGGACCGGGTACACTTCGCCACTGGCTCCTGTGCCGTGAGGTATCAGGAGGGTGATTCCGCTCGTCCTTCCCGGGCCGAGGATCTGGTGCGGCTGGTGCGGGTGGCTGATGCTCTGCCGGAGGTCCAGCTTCAGTCCACCGCGGTGGTGGCTAGCGAGGCCCCCAAGACCCTGGGCGACACGTACCGGCTTTACCTGGTTCTCGCCAATTCCTCCAAGCCGGTCATCACCGGTGCCTTCAGTGAGCAGGGACTGTGGGACATGAAGTCGATCCTTGATGCGGTAACCCTGGGCCGTACCGAAGAGGCGCCATGTGCCGTATTCGATGTTTGCCCCTCTTGTCCCCTGAAGTGGACTGCCAACACCGCGGCCAACGTGATGGATGGTGCTGCTGCCGGTCTCCCCCTCGAGTTCGCGTCCATGCCCATGCCGGGGGCTACTGCCCCGGTCACCCTGGCGGGGAGTGTGGTGATCCATACCGCGGAGACGCTCAGCGGGGTGGTGCTGGCGCAAACCGTGAGGCCTGGCGCCCGGTTAGTCTGGGGAGGGGCACCGCTGCAGTTCGACATGAGATATGGTACCACGCCGCTGAGCGCCGTAGAAGCCACGCTGATTGCGGTGGCGACTGCCCAGATGGGAAGATACTACGGCCTGCCCACCCATACGTATGCGGCGTTGAGCGACTCCAAGGTGGTGGATGCCCAGGCCGGGGCGGAAACGGCCCTCAGCGGTCTCTTGGCCGCCCTGGCTCGCATCAACCTCATAGCGGGGGTGGGTGCCCTGGACTTCGTGGCCACCCAGAGTTGCGAGAAGTTGGTGCTGGATGCCGAAGTGTGCGGCATGATTCAGCGGGTGCTGCGCGGCATAGAAGTCTCACCCGAGACCGTGGCCGCCGATCTGATACTGGAACTGGGACCAGGCGGCGACTACCTCTCGCATCCGCACACGCGCCGCTGGTTCAGGACGGAGCTACATCTGCCGGGCCTGGTCATCGACCGCCTGGACCGCAAGGGTTGGGAGCAAGCCGGGAGATGCGATGCGCTCATGCGGGCACAGGAACGGGTACAGCGCATCCTGGCCGAGCACCAGCCCCGTCCCCTGGATCCGGAACGAGCCTCCAGGCTCGACGAAGCCATGCGGCGGGTCATGGCGCGGGAGGCTTGCTGCTGTCTACCCTTTGTTCCCGCTCCGTGAAGCGCCTCTGGTGGCGGTGGGGGACAGTTGCTGCGAACGAGGGGAGAACTAGCCTTCATTGCAACGCCCGGCGAGTCATTCCTGCCGGGTTGTTGCCGGCAGACGTTTCGACCCTGGACTGGCTGGCGGGAGTGATGCGCGAAGTCCCATGGGTTCTGGTCGCATGCTCCGCCCTGGCGTCGAGCTGGAAGACGGCTGCCGCTACCCGTGGCCGGCGGTGTCGGCCGCCCGGAGAGTTTCCCTACCGGAGGACCGAGGAATGGCCCGCCTGGTGATTAACCTGGAAGCGATAAGGCACAACGCCCAGCTGGTCCTGGAGCTTTGTTCCTCGCGGGGGTTGAGGCTAACGGCGGTGACCAAAGGGGTCCTGGGGGATCCGGTCATTGTCCGGCAGCTAATCCAGGCGGGAGTGGACACGCTGGGAGACTCACGGTTGCGTAACATCATGAGAATGCGGGCAGCGGGAATCAGGGCGGAGTTCCACCTCCTTCGGGCGCCCTCCCCACAGGAGATTCCTGAGGTGCTCTCGTTGGCTGACGTCAGCTACCACTCGGAGGTGGAGGTGGTGAGGCTGCTGGCTCGGGCAGCAGAGTCCCGGGGCAGTACTCACCGGGTGGTCCTCATGGTGGAGGTGGGTGACCGCCGGGAGGGCCTCATGCCCACCGAGGTGCTGGCGGCTGCCGACGCGGTCATGAAGATGAAGGGCGTGCAGCTTTACGGTCTGGGGATGAACGTCGGTTGCATCAGCGGCGTGCTGCCCAGTCCCGCCAACATGGGCTTGGTGGCAGAGCTGGCCAGGGAGATCGAAGCCCAGCTGGGCCAGCGCCTGGAGCTGGTGTCCGGGGGCGGCAGCCTGGTGATTCCCCTGCTTCTGGAGGGCAAGGTGCCGGCGGGCATCACCCACCTGCGCATGGGCACCGCCATCTGGCTGGGGGATTACAACACCTGGGACCACCCGGTGCCGGGGGCACGCCACGACGCCTTCGAGCTGGTGGCGCCGGTGATCGAACTCAAGTGGAAGCCCTCGCTACCCGAAGGGGAGGTGGGGCTGGATGCCTTTGGCCGGCGGCCTGCCTTCGAGGACCGCGGGCCCATGCTGCGGGCCATTTGTGCGCTGGGAAGGCAGGACGTCTACGTGGAGGGAATCCAGCCCCGGCTGTCTGGTCTCAGGGTGGTGGCTGCGAGCAGTGACCACCTCATCCTTGATGCCACTGCTGCCCGGTGCCCCGTGCGGGTGGGGCAGGAAATTCCTTTCCGGGTGAACTACGCCGCGCTGCTATTTGCCATGCAGAGCTGTTGTGTGGTCAAGGAGTACGTGGATGCGGGCGGGGCAGGATGATCTGGCACGGAGAGCAGAAGTACTGGTTGGGAGGGAGGACCGAATGGCGAAGGTGCTGGTGCTGGGTGCGGGCCTCATGGGTCCGGCCATTGCGAGCGATTTGTTGAAGTATGGCATCGCTGAGCGGGTGATGGTTGCGGATATTGATCCTGAGCGGGTAGGGGAAGTGGTACGTTGCCTGGGGCCTGAGCGCTGCCAGGGGATGGTTCTTGACGTGTGGGACCGGCAGGCGCTGGTGGACGCCATGCGGCAGGTGGAGGTGGTGGCGGGTGCCTATCCGGCGGCGGCGGTTGCCCAGGTCACCGAGGCGGCGATAGAGGCGGGGGTATCTCTCGCCGATCTGACTGGATCGGCGGAGGGGTTTGACATCTTTGCCTATCATCAGCGGGCGGTGACTGCCGGGGTCACCCTGCTGCCGGGGTGTGGGGTCGCTCCCGGGCTCACCAATGTCCTGGTGGGGCAGGGGGCGGCCAGGTTCGACCGCGTCTCCGAGGGGGTCATTTACGTGGGGGGACTGCCGTTGCATCCCCGGCCGCCGCTTGGCTACCGCGTGGTGTTTTCCATGGACGCGCTGATCGATGAGTATGTGGTCCCCGCCCTGGTCATCAAAGAGGGGCGGGTGGTGGAAGTGCCGGCTTTGGATGGTCTCGAGGAGGTTGCCTTCCCGGATCCGGTGGGTGTTTGCGAGGCCTTCTACACCGACGGGCTGGGGACCATGGTCCGTACCGGGATGCAGATGGGCTTTCGGGAGCTGGCGGAAAAGACCGTGCGCTACCCCGGCCACCGGGATAAGGTGGCCTTCCTGCGCGACTGCGGCTTCTTTTCCCGGGAGCCGGTGCGGGTGGACGGGGTGGAGGTGGTGCCCAGGCGGTTTACCGGGGCGTTGCTGGGGTCGCTGCTCGAGCAGGGCGACGAGGCGGATGTGACCGTACTGCGGGTGGTCGTCCGGGGAGAGAGCCAGGGGAAGCGGGGCACGTGGACCTTCGACATGGTGGACTTTTATGACCACGACAATCGAGTGACCTCGATGGCGCGCACCACGGGATATACCTGTTCGATCCTGGTTGGAATGCTTTTGCGCGGGCGGATCGCCGGACCTGGGGTGGTCCCGTTGGAGCAGGTGTTTGCCGATGCGGCAATGTACGAGGAGTTGCGTGAGGAGTTGGGCAAGCGGGGCATGAGGATCACGGAGCAGTTCGAGGAGGGATGAGGCGGGGAGGACATCCGCCCCTCTTATGGCAGCACACCGTTGGGTCCGGGGGACGGGCCAGCCGCAGCTTGCTGCACTGAAGGAACTAAGGGGCAATATGGAGAATTTTGACTTGTGTGCCTATGGATCCCGACAGAGGCAGGAAGTGGAAAGGAGGTGAGGATCAAACCTGAAGAACGGGCGGAGGCGGTGGCTGCCTTCAACGGCGCCAGAGACCAGGTAGCCGGTGATCACGACAGGAGGAGGGAGCTAAATGAACGGTCTGGTGTTCGTCGTCCTGGCGCTGGTCCTGTATTATTTGGCCTACCGCTTTTACGCGAAGTTCCTCGCAGAAAAGATCTGGAAACTCGACCCCGACAGAGTCACTCCCGCTGTTGCCAAGGATGACGGCTTCGAGTACGTGCCCAGCAGGACGGAGATCGTGCTGGGGCACCACTTCACCTCCATCGCCGGCGCCGCGCCCATCGTGGGCCCCATAGTGGCCGCGGTTTGGGGCTGGGTACCGGCACTCATCTGGATAGTCTTCGGCACTATATTCCTGGGCGCGGTGCACGACTTCGGGGCTCTTGTAACCTCTATCAGGCACGATGGCCGGGGAATCGCTGACTACGTCAAGGACCTGCTCGGGCCCCGCGCCATGCAGCTGATGTACGTGGTGGCGTTCTTCCTGCTGGTGCTGGTGTCCGCGGTTTTCGTGCACGTGATCGCGGTATTGGCCTCGGCTTACCCGGCGGCAGTGTACTCCATCTGGATTGAGATTCCCCTGGCGATGATGATCGGGCTCATGGTGCGGTACAAATGGAAGGTGAACACGTATCTGGCGGCACTCATCGCGGTGGCAATCATGTATGCAATGATCGGTGTGGGCGTGCGTTATCCCCTCGAGCTGCCGTACAAGACCTGGGTGTACATCCTGCTCGGGTACATGCTGATAGCGGCGAGGCTTCCCGTGTGGCTGCTGGTCCAGCCCAGGGACTTCATCAATGGCATCCAGCTGGTGATAGCGCTGGCCGTGTGCACGGTGGGAGTCGTGGCATTGGCGCTAGCCGGTGGCGGACAGGTGGTGGCCCCGGCATTGAGGCTGAATCCGCCCGGAGCACCGCCCATATGGCCCTTCGTCATGATCACCATAGCCTGCGGTGCCATCTCCGGTTGGCACTCCATAGTGGGCAGCGGCACCACGCCGAAACAGCTCAAGAACGAACGGGATACCCGGCTGGTGGGCTATGGCTCCATGCTGGGCGAGGGCTACCTGGCGGTCATAGCCCTGGTGGCGGCGGTAGTTGGCCTGGGTGTCGCTGGCTATCAGCAGTTCTACGGCGCATGGGGGCAGGCCTCCTGGCCCAAGGTGTGGGCGGAAGGCGGTTCAGCCCTGGTGGGGGCCCTGGGGATACCTGCCGCAACCGCAGCGGCGTTCATGGCGGTAGTGGCCAAGAGCTTTGCCATGACCACCCTGGACTCGGCCATGCGCTTCACCCGGATAGCCTTCGCCGAGAGCGCGGTGACTTTCAAGCTGCCCCAGATATTCACCGACAGAACCGTCTCCCTGCTGCCGGGCTGGGTCGTAATCCTGCTCCTGGCGGTGTCCGGGCACGGGATGGTCCTGTGGCCGCTGTTCGGCGCCAGCAACCAGATCTTGGCCTCGTTAGCCCTGCTGGCATCGGCTATATTCCTCCTCAAGCTGGGCAGGCCCACCGTACATTACGTGGTGCCCTTCGTGCTGATGCTGGTCACCTCCATGACCGCCATGGCGTGGAGCGTGCTGACCAACTACATCCCCAACGCCAAGTGGGAGCTGGCCATCATCGGCGTGGTGGTGTTCGTCTGCGGCATCGGGGTTACCGCCATCGCCGTGAACACCTGGGGTGAGCAGAAGAGGCGGGAACGAGAGGATCTGGGTTGATTCCTCAACAGCATGAGCGCCAGATGGCAGGACGAGGACCGGGGCATGAAGCCCCGGTCCTCGTTTCGGATTGCCCGCCCTCCGCCGGGTACTGCACGGGCCATGGTGGGTGCGCCGGCTGGCGTTGACAATACCCGCATCGGACGGGGTCTGGTGGGAGCGGTCTGCGCAGGATGGCCCAGCGGCAACTGCCATGGGCGCAGCCCGTGGTTGGGCCTGGTCGGCCTCACATCATCAACCGCACGATCCAGGCCATCGCCGGCCAGGACTGGTCATCAAGGCCGCTGGCAGTGAGTATCTCCCGTTCCAGCCGTTGGATGTGGGGAAGGCATGCCTCCAGATTACTCGCCTGGTGGGGATAGCGCCGTCGTATGTCTTCCAGACGCTCTGCCACCGTGACCACGCGTCTCAAAACCACCTTGTCGGCGTAATACACCACCTTGTCCAGCCAGGTCACCGGTGCCCGCCGGGGATCGAGCACGCTGGGCAAGAAGTGGCGCCAGGCCGGCTGGCTGAGATTATCCAGTCCCTCCCGGGCCAGGATGGCTGCCGACGCTTCCCCGTGGTCGCGAGCGGTCAGGCCCGGTGGCCGGCGGCACCCTTTGCCGATATCATGGGTCAGGGCGGCCAGCCCCAGCTGGATCAGGTCGATGCCGACGCCCTTTTCCATCAGGGCGTGTCCGAAAACCACAGCCACCGCCGCCACCAGCAGGGAGTGCTCGATGACCCCATCCGGCACTCCGTACCGCTGCAGCAAGCTCACTCCCCGGGCTACCCATTCGTCAAGGTCGGGGATGTGAAGCAGCGGTTGGTCACGGTGTTTCAGCCACTGGCCGAGGAATGCAGCTGCCCCGCGGGGGACCAGCTCCCGGGGGGCGGTGGCTGAGGGAGCGCTGATGCTCGCACGGTGCCACGATCTCAGGGGCACGCGCACCAGGGGGAGTTGGCGGGAGGGGTGATCCTGGTGACGCACGAGGGTACTGAGAAAGGCCGCTGACGTTCGGTAGCATGGCGAAAGCTGGCAAACCAGAGCCGGGCGTGGTCGGTAGCGGCGGTGGAGCCGGGCGCCCAGCGGGTGCGGGAGTGCATTGAGGAAAAACCACGTGCAATGAGCATCGGATATGGAAATCTCCAGGCCCGTCTGGTGCGCTGCTTCCCGCGCTGCGGGCAGGGCTTGACCGCCATCAGGCACCTGAGCTCCGGGGGCGAAGACCGCCAAGGGCTTCTCCTCGGTACCGTACTCCTGGCGCGGGTGTACCAGCAGGAGCACGTCGGTCCCGTCCATCACCAAGAGTTCTGCCCAGAGCGGCCCACCCCGGGCGATTTCACCCAGTGCGAACTCCAGGGTAGGGTGCAGATGTCACCACCTCCTGACGCCAGCCGGCGGGTGCTAGTTTGACGCTGAGCTTAGCGTTTTCAGCTTTTGCCCAGGCTGGGCTTGTCTTCACGACGGCGGGTCTGAGCTCCTGCCCGCTGTCTCTCGTCGGTGGTCGGCGGCGGGCCAGGACGACCTTCGCCTCCCGAACCCCTTGGTCCTGGTTTGAGCATTCGTGGAGCCATGGCAGAGGTGGGGGGTCCCCCGATGCGCTTCGTTGTGTGGGATGAACGTTGGATGCGGGAGCGTCAGCGCATCATAGCACCTTACACCTGCGGCATCCACCACACCTGGCAGCCCGGATGGGTGACCGGGGTTTTCTGTCCACTGGTCCTTCAGGGAGACCGGGGAAGTGGCAATGATGTTGGTGGCGGTGACGGTGGGCGGGATTTCGGTGATTGGGCGTCGAACACCTGGTAAGGTCTGAAGTGGCTCAACCAAACGCACGGGGGACTCGAGGGACCGGCGGAGTCCGAAGGGCGTTCAGGTCGGCGGTCCAGTACAGTGCGAGACTGCTGGATTGCAGTCTCCAGAAGGAGTGTCCAGGAGAAACTCCGCCACGGGATGGATCTGGCGGCGAGGGTTTACCCATCACCTTCGAACCCGTGCTCCTCGCGTTCCCCTGGAGCATGGCGGGCAGCTTTTGCCAACTGGAGGTGGCGGACAGCTACCAACCTGACTTGGAGTGATGCTCAGTGAGAACTCCTTATGACGAGAAGTATGCTGGCGAAGATTACTATTGGGGCTTTCGGCCTTCAAGAACGTGCTACAAGGTACTCGAGCTGATGCCCCCCGACCGACCCCTGAGATTGCTCGATGTTGGGTGCGGCGAGGGAAGGAACGCGGTTTTCTTCGCCCGGAACGGATACCAGGTGACGGCGTTTGACCTTTCGGCCACAGGGGTGGAGAAGACGAAGAAGTATGCCGAGAGGGTGGGCGTTCGGGTGCGCGTTTTCCAGGCCGACCTGAACTCCTACCGCCTGCAGGAGGACTACGATATCATATTCTCCACCGGGGTCTTGCAATACGTTCCCCCTCACTTGAGGAAAGAGCTCCTGGAGGATTACAAGGCACACACCACTGAGGGCGGTCTGCACGTGTTGTCGGTCTTCGTCAGAAAACCGTTCATCGCCAGGGCGCCGGACGCGGAGGATACTGCTCACCCCTGGATATCGGGCGAGCTGTTCACCCATTATCACGACTGGAAAATCGAATACCTGACCGAAGAGATCTTCGACTGCATGTCAGGAGGTATCCCCCACCGGCACGCGGTGAATAGAATAGTTGCCCGGAAGGTGTGAGATCATCTCCTTGCCACCGCCGGGACGCGGTGGGGGACGCCTGGGGCTGAGGGTGCGGCTGGTTCCTGGTGGCCGCCGCCTTCGGGAACTCTCAGCCGCGGCCCCCCATACCCACCGCTGGCGACACAGCTGTCGTAGCCCTGGAACCACCTTCCGGGGTCTGTCGCCGCGCGGCCGGTGAGGGTGGGTCATCCCCTTTGCGTCGTGTTTCTGTGCCCACGCACTTGTTCAAGCGTGGCTTTATGCGGTTTGCTGACCTTTGTGATCAGTTGCCCGGCGCACGATGCGGAATCCAAATGCCACCGCGTACACGTGGCCGCGGGCATCACTGAGAAAGCGTAACAGCATTTCTTCTTCCTTCATCTTAACGGTGAACATGTCCACTCCTACCGGCCTTGCCCGGAACTGCTTGCCCCGGAGCTGTACGTGAAGCTCCCCGTCCACCACCGCCATCTCGCACCGTACTCCCTCGCCCGAGATGTATACACCTTCGTACCGGCCCAGACGCTCCGCTGGGCAGGCGTAATCACGGTACTCCAGCCGGCGGGTCCCCACCGGCAACCCCAGCAGCACATTCATCGCCCCCAGGAGGATCTGGCCCGAGGGGACCTGGCCGAGGTTGGCCAGGGCTGCGCCGGTGATGTCCTTTTCCGGGACGCAGCTGACGTAGGCGGAGACCCCCTTAATGCCCCCTCCGTGTTCCACCAGCGATACGCCGTGGTAGTTGGGGTGTACCATCAGTCCGTAGCCGTAATAAAGCCCCGGCTGACACTCCACGAACGGTGTGGTCATGCGGGCTACGCTGTCGGCGGACAGGATTCGCTGGCCGTTGCCCACGCCCCCGGTGCGGTAGATCTCCATGTAACGCAGCAGATCGGTCACGTTGGAGCGCAGGAAACCGGCCGCCACCATAGCTGGCGCTTCCCACCACTGGGGAGCGGCAAATATTTCTTCCTTCCCCTGCTCTTCCCGCTGCGCATACAGCACGGTGACTTCCGGATACCTCTCCATCACCTTGAGGTCGAAGGTGGTGTGATTCATCCCCAGCGGCTCCAGGATGTTCTCGGTGACGTAGGACTGGTAGGACTGCCCGCTGACCCGCTCGATGATGGCCCCCAGCAGGGCGTAGGCGTCATTGGAATAGCTGAAACAGCCACCCGGCGGACCCAGCAGCTCCACCTCCAGATTGGCGATGTACTCCATCAGCTGCTCGTAGGTGTCGATGGGCTGCTGCTTGGCGCAGTCGGCCCTGAAGGGCATCTCCTTGACCGCGGGATCGCCTTCCATGCTCCGCGCCATACACAAAAAGAGCGACGGCAGTGGCGGCAGCCCGCTGGTGTGGGTGAGGAAGTGGTGGATGGTCATTGCTTCCGCGGCATGGCCCCTGCCCACCCGGAACTCCGGCAAATACTTCACCACCGGGTCGGCCACCGAGAGCTTGCCCCGCTCCTCCAGCTGCATGATCGCCACGGCAGTGAAGGATTTGGTGATGGAACCAATACCGAATACCGTCTGTTCGGTCACCGGCAGCTGATTGTCCCGGTCTCGCCAGCCGAAGCCACGGCTGTATACCTGTTCACCGTCCCTGGCCACCGCGACGGCGAGCCCGGGTACCTGGTAGATGGCCATCGTCTTCTGCACGTACTCCTCGAATGATCCCCAGTCCGGTTTCACGAGGCGCTCCTCCTTTCGCTAGATGCAGGTTCCCGTCGGTATTGCACACATGCTGTCCTTTTCTGCGATGGCCCTGCAAACACCTTCGTTCACTGCCGGCGGCAACGGTGGTGCGGCACGTGAGGGCGGCGGCTGGGCGGGGAGAGGGCCGGCAGAAGCACGGGCAGTCATCTCGACCGGCATTGGCCACCGGTGCCGAAAGGAGGGGGCCCAAAGCTGGTTCCTGCCTCCAGGACCCGGCTGGAAGCGGGGAGCCTGAGCGACGCGGTTCCTGCGGTGCCACGGGATCCGCTGTCGCTGCGCCGCATCGAGAAAATCGGCCTCAACCTGCCGCTTCCTCCGCTGGCATCCCGCGCGGGCTGATCCCACTTCCCTAAACCCCACAAGGGCATTCAAGCAGGGTCACGGTGAGATGTGACTCCTCGCCCCTCAAAAGGATTGGGAAGAAATTCTGGCGAAAATTTCCTCAGTTCAGATCCCCAGCCGGCCACATTTCTTGACCAGTTTCCTGGCAGAGGGCTGCTGTATCCCCTCCGGGAATCCAGCGACAGGGGCGACAGCCTGGGAGGTTGCCGGGATTTCCAGGTGGGGAGTTCGGCTCCGGTTGGCGCTGGCCGGGCCAGGCCGAAGTATCGAGGGGGCCGGAGCCGCTGGGTGGGGCTTGTGAAAGTTCATGGCCGGGTGCTCCAGGTGATGACGCAGTGGGCCGATGAAGGAACCGGTGGTTCCCCGACTTAGAAAGCCGGGGGTACGTGAGCGTCATCCCAGCCGGCGATGTGCCCTTAGAAAGGGGGGAGAGGAGGGGTCATCCGGCCCCAGTGCTGGAGTCGTTTCCACTGAGTGTTGAGAGGGGGTATCCAGGTGCCAGGTCCAGGGAGATACGAGGATCTTGCCGGCAAGAGGGTGGTGATCACCGGAGGGGCGAGCGGCATCGGTCTTGCCACCGCGCGGCGCTTCGTGAGCGAAGGGTCCAAGGTCGTGGTGATTGACAGGAATGAGGACGCGCTGGACGAGGTCCTGTCCAACCACCCGGGTCTGGTGGGGGGGATCGTGGCCGACGTGAGCTGCCCCGACGAGGTGCGGCGAGCCTTCCGGGAGGTGGATGCCCTGATGGGCGGCCTCGACGTGCTCATCGCCAATGCGGGGATCAGCGTCCGCAAGCCCTTCCTGGAGATCGAATACGAACAGTGGGTCCAGGTCCTGGGGGTGAATCTGGGCGGGGTGTTCCTCTGCGCCCAGGAGGCCATAAGAAGGATGCAAGCCCAAAGGTCCGGGGTGGTCCTGTTCACCGCCTCCACCAACGGCATGGTGGCGCATCCGCTCTACGCCGATTACAACGCCTCCAAGGCGGGGGTAATCCTCCTGGCCAAGACGCTGGCGCTGGAGTTCGCGCCCTGGCTGCGGGTCAACGCCGTTTGCCCGGGGTACGTGATGACGCCCATGCAGGAGGCGGAGTACACGCCGGAGATGCTGGAGGAGGTAAATGAGAAGATTCCCCTCAAGCGTCACGCCCGGCCCGAGGAGGTGGCGGCCCTGTTCGCCTTCCTGGCGTCGGCCGAGTCCTCTTACATAACCGGGCAGTACATTGCCATCGACGGAGGAGAGACCGCTTAGCAAGGGGTGATGCCCATGATCGACGGTTCTGCAGCAGCCAGCGTGCTCTCGCTGGAGGGTAAGGTGGCTATGGTGACGGGAGCCGCTTCCGGCATCGGGCGGGCCACGGCATGGCGACTGGCTGAGGCGGGGGCGGCGGTGGCCCTGCTGGATATCGACGAGGCCGGGGGCAGGCAGGCGGCGCGGGAGATTCTGGATTCCGGTGCCAGGGCCAGGTTCTTCCGCTGTGACGTGACCTCCGCGGAGGAATGCCGGGCCGCCACCTGGGCGGTGAAGGAGGCCTTCGGGCGCATCGACATCCTGGTCAACAACGCGGGGGTGATGCGGCGCAAGACGGTGGTGGAGCTGGAGGAGGCGGAGTGGGACCTGGTCCTGGCGGTCAACCTGAAGGCGGTCTACCTGCTGTCGCAGCAGGTGATCCCCATCATGGCTTCTGGCGGGGGTGGAAGCATAATCAACATCGGCTCCGGCTGGGGCCTGGTGGGTGGTCCCCGAGCCGCCGCTTACTGTGCTGCCAAGGGCGGGGTGGTGAACCTGACCCGGGCCATGGCCATCGACCACGGGCCGCAGGGCATCCGGGTCAACTGCATCTGTCCCGGGGATACGGATACGCCGCTGCTGCGGGACGAGGCCCGCCAGCTGGGGGTGCCGGAGGAGGACTTCCTGGCCAGGGCAGCCGCCCGGCCTCTCGGCCGACTGGGGAGTACGCTCGACATCGCCAACGCCGTCCTGTACCTGGCCAGCGACCTTTCGGCGTGGGTGACTGGCACCGCCGTGGTGGTGGACGGGGGCGGCCTGGCAGGCCGCTGACCCTCGGTTAGTTCGTGCTTGGAGGGATGACTGATGAGCAGGAGGAGGAGGGTGGCTCACCCCTACATTCCCAACTCCGCGCCGCGGGTGAAGGCGGAGATGCTCAGGGAGATCGGGGTGAGCAGCGTGGAGGAGCTCTACGCGGACATCCCCGAGAGCCTGCGGTTCAAAGGGGAGATGAACTTGCCGGAGCCTCTGCGCTCCGAGTGCGAGCTCAGGAGGCACGTGGAGGGGATTTTGGCCAAGAACAAGACCTGCCAGGAGTACCTCAACTTCCTGGGGGCGGGCTGCTGGCAGCATTACGTGCCCGCAGTCTGCGACGAGATCAACCGGCGGGCGGAGTTCCTGACCGCGTACGGTGGAGAGCCATACGAGGACCACGGCAGGTTCCAGGCGCTGTTCGAGTATGCCAGCATGATGGGTGAGCTGGTGGACATGGACGTGGTGAACGTCCCCACCTACGACTGGGCGCAGGCCGCCAGCACCTCCCTGCGGATGGCCGCCCGCATCACCGGTCGGAAGCAGCTGCTGCTGCCCAGGATCATGAGCCCTGACCGGTTGTCGGTGATCCGAAACTACTGCCAGCCCGACCTCGAAGTCACCCTGGTTGACTATCACCGGGATACCGGGCAGCTGAACCTGGACGACCTGAGGGAGAAGCTGTCGTCGCAGACGGCGGCGGTGTACTTCGAAAACCCGTCGTACCTGGGGTTCATCGAGTCGCAGGGCGAGGAGATCTCCGCGCTGGCGCACCAACACGGCGCCTTGTGCGTGGTGGGCGTGGACCCGATTTCGCTGGGGGTGTTGGCTCCCCCCAGCGCCTATGGAGCGGACATCGTCTGCGGCGAGCTGCAGCCGCTGGGGATCCACATGCAGTACGGCGGAGGCCTTTCCGGGTTCATCGCCACCCGGGACGAGGAGCGGTTCGTGGCCGAGTACCCCTCTCGCCTGTTCGGCCTGGCCCCGACCGTGGTGGAGGGTGAATACGGATTCGGCGACGTGTTGTTCGAGAGGACCTCCTTCGCCTTGAGGGAGCGGGGCAAAGAGTTCGTGGGGACGGCCACCGCCTTATGGGGCATAACCGCGGGTGTGTATCTAGCCCTGTTGGGCCCGGACGGGATGCAGGAGCTGGGCAAAGGAATCATGCAGAGATCGCAGTATGCGATGAAGCGTCTGTCGCAGATCAAGGGCCTGCGCGTTCCCGCGTTCGGCAGCGCGCACTTCAAGGAGTTCGTCGTCGACTTCAATGCCAGCGGCAAGACGGTGGCGGAGGCCAACAGGGCCCTTCTCGAACGGGGCATCTTCGGCGGCAAGGACCTTTCCGCCGAATTTCCCCAGTTGGGCCAGTGCGCGCTGTACTGTGTCACCGAGGTCCACACTAAGGCGGACATCGACCGGCTCGCGGATGCACTGCAGGATTGCCTCCGCTGAGCGACCTGTCTGGGGAGGGGATATCTCGAGCATGGGAATGGACATGAGCAGCAGGTTGAGGCGCTTTCATCAGGCCAGATGGGATGAGCCCATCATTTACGAGCTGAGCACCGAGGGAGAACGGGGCCTTCTGGTACCGGAGGTTGAGGAGGAGATAGAGGAAGCCGTTGGCGACGGGGTATCGAAGATTCCCGAGTGCATGCGGAGAAAGCGGCCGCCCAACCCGCCCCAGCTGTCGCAGCCCGAGGTCCTGAGGCACTACCTACGCCTCTCTCAGGAGACCCTGGGGGCGGACCTGAACATCGATGTTGGGCAGGGCACGTGTACGATGAAGTACAGCCCCAAGGTAAACGAGGAGCTGGCCCGATCGGCGAAGGTCACCGAGTTGCATCCGCTGCAGGATGAGGACACCGTCCAGGGGATCCTCGAGATCATGTACAAGATGGACCTGTTCTTGAGGGAGATCTCGGGGCTGGATCAGTTCTCCTTCCAGCCGGGGGGCGGTGCTCAGGCCCTGTTCGCCATCGCTTCCATCATTCGGGCCTATCACCAGGATCGCGGAGAGACCCAGAGAGACGAGATAATCACCACCATCTTTTCGCATCCTGTCAACGCGGCAGCGGCGGCGGTGGCCGGCTTCAAGGTCATCACCCTGTATCCGGACGAGGACGGATACCCGGACATCCAAGCCCTCAAGGCAGCCGTCTCCGAACGTACGGCCGGGTTGATGATCACCAACCCTGAGGATACGGGCATCTTCAACCCCAGGATCGCCGAGTTCACGTGGATAGTGCACGAGGCGGGAGGGCTCTGCTCCTACGACCAGGCCAACGCCAACGGGATACTGGGCATCACCAGGGCCAAGGAGGCCGGCTTCGACCTCTGTTTCTTCAACCTGCACAAGACCTTCTCCTCGCCCCACGGGTGCGGGGGGCCGGCGGTCGGGGCCCTGGGGGTCACCAGGGAGCTGGCCCGGTATCTGCCGCGACCAACAGTCGAGTTCGACGGAAGGAAGTACCGCCTGAACTACGACATGCCGCACAGCATCGGCAAGGTCCGGAGCTTCTATGGGGCGGTGCCGGTTGTGTTGCGGGCTTATGCGTGGGTGATGAGCCTGGGCGCTGAGGGTCTGCGCGAGGTGGCCGAGATAGCGGTCCTCAACAACAATTACCTGCTCAAGAAGGTACGGGAGATCCCGGGAGCCAGCGCGCCCTACGCCAGGGGGAGGCACCGCATGGAGCAGGTGAGGTACAGCTTCGAGGAGCTTGCCAGGGAGACTGGCGTGGGAACCGAAGACGTGCAACGCCGGATGTTCGATTTCGGTGTCCACTACTGGACCAGCCATCATCCGTGGGTGGTGCCCGAGCCCTTCACCCTGGAGCCCACCGAATCGTATTCCAGGAAGGAGCTGGATGAATACGTTGCCATATTGCGACATGTGGCCAGAGAGGCCTACACCGACCCGGACAAGGTCAGGAACGCACCTTACAACAGCGTGGTGCACAAGATAGACCACGCCGCGCTGGACGACCCCTCCCGCTGGGCGGTAACCTGGCGGGCGTACTTGAAGAAGGTCAAGGGGCGGTGAGGAGCCGGCGCATGGGCCCTGAGGAGAGAAGCCGGGCGAAGGGCTGGGGGAGGAACTCATGAAGCAGCTCGGGCTGATAGTCAATCCCATCGCCGGGATGGGAGGAAGGGTGGCCCTGAAGGGCACCGACGGGCGGGAAGTCCTGGCCCGGGCGCGGAGGATGGGCGCGGTGCCCGAGTCGCCGCGGCGGGCGGTTGAGGCACTGCAAAGGCTGGTTCGCCTGCGGGCTGAGCTAGAGATCGTGACCTATCCGCACGAGATGGGCGAAGAGGAGGCCAGACGATCTGGGTTTGACCCGAAGGTGATAGGCTGCATACGGAGGGGGGAGACCACCGCCGAGGATACCCGCAGGGCGGCCAGAGAGATGCTGATGCTCGGTGTGGACCTGATCCTCTTCGCCGGGGGTGACGGGACTGCCCGGGATATATACGATGCTGTCGGGGATCGGGTGACGGTCCTGGGCATACCTGCCGGAGTGAAGATTCATTCCGCCGTGTACGCCAGGAACCCCGGACTGGCCGGGGACCTGGCGGCTCTGTACCTGCAGGGGAAGGCGGCGGTCCGCGAGGCCGAGGTGATGGATATCGACGAGGACGCCTTCAGGGAGGGTCGGGTGACGGCCAGACTCTACGGTTACCTGAAGATACCCTACAGACGCCAGTACGTACAGGGACTGAAGGCCGGGAGCAGCCCGAGCGAGCAGGCCGCGCTCCAGGCCATCGCCCGGGCCGTCATAGACGGGATGGAGGACGACTTCCTATATATCATCGGACCTGGCACCAGCACCAGGCCCATCATGGAGATGCTGGGGCTGCAGTACACCCTGCTGGGGGTAGATGCTGTCCACAGGAGACAGCTGGTGGGCAAGGACCTGACTGAGCGCCAGCTGCTGCGGCTCCTGGAGGGCAGGAGGGCCAAGATAATCATTACGCCCATAGGAGGGCAGGGTTACCTGTTCGGCAGGGGCAACCAGCAGCTCAGCCCCAAGGTGATCCGCCAGGTGGGGAGGGAGAACATCATGGTCATCGCGACGAAGGAGAAAATCAACTCGCTCAGGGGCCAGCCCTTCCTCGTGGACACCGGAGACCACGAGGTGGACCGGATGTTGAGCGGCTACGTCCGGGTACTCACGGGATACGACCAGTGGGTTGTGTACCGCGTCACGGGCTGAGAAGCGCCCGCTGCCCGGCCCTGTGCTTGACCATGCGCGGCACGGCCTGCTCGGTCAGGAGCTCTGCGCCCCCCGGGTTCAGCATCCGGACACTGGCGAGGGAGGGGGAAGCGGCGGGGCACCGAGCACACTCATTGCTGCCATCCTGCAGCTGGTTACCCCGCGGGAAAGCCCGTGATTAGGTGGCAACCTGGAATAGCTGGAGTGGCCAGCGCTCAGACATGCCATGTCACAGCAGCCCCAACCGGGCGGCCACGTCCTCGTAATCTGGAGCCTCAGCGTAGATCTTCTCGAGATCCCGGCGGGCCCGCCGGCGTTGCCCAAGATCCTCGTATACCAGGGCCCGCTGGTACCTGAGTGCTCTCAGCAGCTCCTCGGATCGACCCTTCTTCCGGCGCAGAGCGGCGGTCAGGGTGTCCCGCGCCGCCTCCAGCAGACCGAGGGCATGCAGGGCCTTGGCCTTGTAAAGCAACAAAGCGGTGTGGATTGGCGTGTCGTTTCCGATTCCCCCGGCTAGCCGCACGACCCGCTGGCAGACCTCCTGGTCGCCCGGGTGAGCATCCAGCAACAGCTCGGCCAGGGACAATTTCACCACCACGTCGTCCGGGCCGAGCTGCCAGAGTCTTTCCAGGCACGATATTGCATCCTGCCAGCGCTCCTGCCGCTGGTAGACCTCCGCCAGGCCGAGCAGGACGCCCCGCAGGTTGGGGTCGATGATGGCCACCACTTCGTCGGTGATGGCCAGGCTGATCGTCGCAGAGATGCCGTACCGGGAAAAGTAGCGGCCCAGGTGGCTGTGTTTCTGCACCGCCGTTGCCAGGTAACCTTCTGCGTCTGCCAGGCGGCCCTTCTTGAGGGCCAGGAAACCGGCGAGATACGCGCCGTCGGCCAGATGTACCGCCTTCTCCAGGTACTGGAGGGCTTTGTCCTCGTTGCCGAGGACCAGCTCGCGGCAGCCGTCCACCAGGGCCTCCTCGTCTTCCGGTGTGAGGAGACGCTTGAAGAAGCCCAGGGTGAGGCGGCGTTGTGGAGGAGCCGAGGGAACAGCCGAAGCCATACCGCTCCTGGCAGTTGACCTCCTGCTTGACAAGGTCGTGGTGTAGAACAGGCCAGTTCCCGGAATGCCCACGGTTGCGCGTTTGCCCCGGGGTCCGATGGTGAACTTCGCCCCGCGCGGCCCGAAGGAAAGAGACCCGCCCGACCTGCTCAGGTTCAGGGTTACTCCCGGGGCAATTTTGATTCGTCTCCAAAATCGGAATCCCATTTCAGCTCTCCTCTCACCTGTCCGTGCGGGCTGCAGTCCCGGTGGGTGGTGACACCGTGGCATTACTCGAGGTGATATGCATATTCCTCGTTAACGCTATGGCCCTGCTTCCGGATGAGTGGGGTGAACGGCCACAACGGGCAGACACAAAGGCTCCGGATGAAGCAGCGAACCCGCACGCCGCTTTCCTGGTTCGTCTTGGCGGCCGGACAGTCGCCGTGTTGGTGCCTTCGCCGCGGGGGTGAAAACTCCTGCAGCAGGAGGTGTGTGCCTCTTCCCGGTCATCAAGAACTTCAGGGGTTGCTTCAATGCCCTACTTCCACTGCATTGAGGTTGAGTTGGCCCGTTCCCTCGCTGGAAGGTTACCGCAGGTTGCCCACCTGAGAGCCTCTGGGCCGGAGGCCAAAGGAGAGCGTATCCCGCGGGGCTCCCTATGTCTCCCAGGAACGAGGAAAGGGCAGCTGCAAAGGTGCGTTTCTTACTGCGGTAACGCAGTGACCTTGTTGAAGTACTTCGGCCATCCCTCGGGTTTGTACGGAGATCTCGTACAACCCCGGCCGGCCTCCCAGGCGTACAACCTCCGGTGAGGCCACCTAACAATATGGCGTCGCGAGAAACATAATGTGGGCGCTGCAGGGCAGGGTCTCCCGGGATGGTTCTGATGGCGCGACCCTTTGCCGAGCGGGCCTTGGCCTCGATGGGTGGAACTAGAAAATGTGGAGGCGAGCGGGGTCGAACCGCTGACCTCCTGCTTGCAGGGCAGGCGCTCTTCCAGTTGAGCTACGCCCCCACAATACTGCTCCTCGAGCAGGATTCGAACCTGCAACCTGCCGGTTAACAGCCGGCCGCTCTACCGTTGAGCTATCGAGGAGCGTTGCAACCTCGGTTTTGATTTGTGCGGAGGCGACGGGACTCGAACCCGCGATCTCCTGCGTGACAGGCAGGTATGTTCAACCGACTACACTACGCCTCCAGCCACACACATATTATAGCCGTCGTGGGAACGGGTGTCAACCGATGTGGCCGCGGGCTTTTCGTAAGAGGACCACTTGCGTTGTGCCGGTGATGCCCGCGGCTGCTGGCCGTTGCCGTGACCGGACCACTCCAAGGTCCAGCCGATGACTTGTCAAGAACTGAGCTGTGGATGCCGGAGCTTCAGCCCATCCGCGGGAACCTGTCCATGGTGGCGAGGCACACCCGGACCAGCATCAACATCACTGGTACTTCAATCAACACTCCTACCACCGTGGCCAGCGCTGCCCCGGACTCCAGACCAAACAGGGTCACGGCGGTGGCGATGGCAACCTCGAAATGGTTGCTGGCGCCGATCATCGAGGCGGGGGCTGCTTCCTCGTAGGTGAGCCCGATGAACCTCGAGGCGAGGTACGCGAGGGCAAAGATGAACCAGGTCTGTATGAACAGCGGCAGTGCGATCATCCCCACCACCGCTGGCGACCTCACGATCACCTGTCCCTGCAGCATGAACAGCACGACCAGGGTGATGAGCAGCGCCACGATGGAGACTCCCTCGGTGCGCTTGAGGAACACCTTCTCGTACCATTCAACACCCCGCGCCGCCAGCAGGCGAGTACGGGTGAAGTAGCCCGCTACCAGAGAGACGCCGACGTAGAGGACCACGCTGAGGGCGATGGTGAGGAAGGGTACGGGCATCTGTGCGATCCCCAGGAGGAGGTTTCCCAAAGGTGCGTACAGCGCCAGCATGGTGAGGGAGTTGATGGCCACCATAACCAGCGTGAGCCCCATGAAGCCCTTCGCCAAATAGCTCCAGACTAGTACCATGGCGGTGCAGGGAGCGTTTCCCAGGAGTATCATGCCGGCCACGTACTCGCGGGCCAGATAGGTTTCGATGAATGGTCGCCAGATGCGGTGCATGAACAGCGACGCGAAGAAGAACATGGCGAACGGTTTGACCGCCCAGTTGACAATGAGGGTGAGCAGCACCGCTTTGGGTGCTTTGACCGCGTTGGCCACTTCGGTGAAGTCTATCCTCACCATTATGGGGTACATCATCCCGAACAGCAGGAGGGCCACCGGTATGTTAACCTGAGCCACGGCCAGGGACTTCAGGAACTTGGCCGCCCCTGGGAAGAGCCGTCCCAGGAATATGCCCACGACGATGCACACGCCCACCCAGAATGACAGGTACCTTTGAAAGTAGCCCAGCGAGTATTCCTGTGATGGCGGTGCCGCGGCTTGCGGTTTCATCTTTCGTGATATCTCTCCTCGGCTGTTTCCCTGACGGGTGAGCCGCAATCCCGTCGCGGGGCTGCCTACCTCACGCCGGCAGCTCTTCCTGTATCCACTTCTTGATCTCTTCCTTGTTGGGGACACGTCCAGAACACCTGACCTTTTCGTTGATCACCAGTCCGGGCGTTACCATGACATATTGGGTGATTTCGTCGATCTCAGTTACTTTGGTGACAGTGGCGTCCACTCCCAGCTCGGCGAGGGCGTCGAAAGTCACCTTCTCCACCGCCCTGCACCTCGGACAGCCGGGGCCCAGAATCTTGATTTCCACGATGCTCAACCTCCCTCTGGTGATAATCTCCCGCCTGCTCTGGCCACCATCAAGGGGCGCTGCCCTCGATGGCGGCAACGACCGCATCTCCCCCTCCCAGGATTCGCTCCTGAGCTGCCGGTGCGTGCCGCACGGCGCCGGGAGGTGGACGGATGACGTCCATCCTCTGCCGGCACCCGCACCTGGTCAGCGACTTCACATCATCAGCCAGCCGAAGCAGAGGCCAGTGACCGTCGCCATGAGCACCACCAGCGCCACGTACGTGAGGGTCTTCCCGGTGCCCAGCACGGTTCGTATTACCAGCATGTTGGGCAGGCTCAGGGCGGGCCCGGCCAGCAGCAGGGCCAGTGCCGGTCCCCGCCCCATGCCTGCTGCTATGAGCCCGTGCAGTATGGGGACCTCGGTCAGGGTGGCGAAGTACATGAATGCACCCAGCACCGAAGCCGCCAGGTTGGCCTGCAGGGAGTTGGCACCCACCAGGGCCTGTACGTACCGGCCGGGAATGAGACCATGATCAGACCCCGGCCGACCCATCAGGGCGCCGGACACCAGGACCCCTGCGAACAGCAGGGGCAGAATCTGCTGCGCAAACCCCCAGCTGGCGCCCAGCCACGACCTTCTTTCCTCTCGGTCAAACCAGCGCCACGTCTGATACCCGAGGAATGCCAGCAGGACCCCCACCAGGCACCACTTCGCCCGGTACACGGCCAACCATGCCCCCTCGGAGCCAGCCGGACGGGTCCAGGCGGCAAAGACCAGCACCAGCACCAGGGTGGCGAAGTACGTCAGATTCTGCACCGCGGTCCGCCTTCCGGGTGGCAGTTCCTCGGGGGTGGGGAAGCCGCCGGCAGTGCGCTGGCTTTCCTGCCGGCGGTACAGCCACGCCATCAGCAGACCGATCACGACCGAAAAGACGGTTGCTCCAATAGCCCGGGCAACCGCCAGCTGCCAGCCCAGCACGCGGGCCGTGAGCACGATGGCCAGCACGTTTATCGCCGGACCCGAGTACAGGAACGCCACCGCCGGTCCCAGGCCAGCCCCCCTCTTGTAGATGCCGGCGAAGAGGGGGAGTACGGTGCACGAACAGACGGCCAGGACGGTACCGGAGACCGACGCCACCGCGTACGCGAGCCACCTCTTGGCACCGGGCCCGAAGTACCTCAGCACCGCCTGTTGGGACACGAAGTTGGAGATGGCCCCCGCGATGAAGAACGCCGGCACCAGGCAAAACAACACGTGTTCCCTGGCATACTGGTGCAGGAGCGCGAAGGCCTCGATCACCGCCTGTTGAACCTTGGGGTGGTCAAAGGGTATCAGGTACGCGGCCGCGAATGCCACAGTGATGACGACGAACCTTTGCCATTCCCTCATGGCGTAGGCTCCTTAGCCCACCTTTGCATAGATGCGCTCTTATGCATATAATAGAGCCTGCCATGGGTTCAGTCAAGAGGGGACCCGTTGCATCCCGGATTCACCTGAGAAGGGAAGGACAGCCGTGCTCACCACGATGGAAAGGACGTTCAAGGCAGTGGCCGACCGCTCCCGCCTCCGGATCCTGAAACTCCTCCAGGGCGAGGGAGAGCTGTGCGTCTGCCAGATTGCTGCCACGCTAGGGCTCGACCAGTCCACCGTTTCCCGCCACCTGGCGGTGCTCCGGAACGCGGGATTCGTGGAGGACAGGAGGGAGGGGCGCTGGACCTACTATCGTATCTCCGACGCTGCAGCAGCCACCGCTCATGTCCACCGGATCCTGGAGCTGATAGGCAGCTGCCTCGATGAAGATGACCGCATTCTCTCCGACCGGATCCGCTGCCGGCAGGTTAAGCTGACGCCGGTAGACAGACTTTGCGCCGACGTCGCAAAGCGCGCGACTCGCCGCTGAGCGCGCGAGGTGATGACTGCCTCCAGCCTCTGCTGGCCGGACCATCCGTTGACGGGCGGTTGGGCCTCCGTCCACGGAGGGTACCTCGCCCTGGGGCGTGCGGGACTTCTTTCTCGTCCCCGCACGGCGGCGCGGGCGGTGCCTTCAGGCCTTCAGGTAGCGCTCCAGTGCCGCTTCGATCTTGGTGAAAGCATCTCGCCAGGTGTGCCGGTGGATGAAGGTGTGGGCCTCCTGGGGGTAGTAATGGGCCTCGTACGTCTTTCCCAGCCGGACGCAGTCCTGGATGATCCGGTCCAGCTGGCCGAAGTCAACGTTGGCATCAGCGGTGCCGTGGAAGTTGACCAGGGGCGCCTTCATGTTGTGCGCGAAGGTGGCGGGGGAAGCCTGATCGTAAAGCTCGGGGCTGTCTTCAGGTTCTCCTCCCAAAAAGGCGGTGAAAAACGCCTGGCGACCGTACCGCTCCTTCACCCACCGGTGCCACTGCCGGAAGTCCCATATCCCCGCCAGGTTGATCCCCATGCGGAACTCATCGGGATGCTGGGTGAGGCAATGCAGGGTGAGATATCCGCCATAGCTCAGCCCCCAGACTCCCACCCGTTGCGGGTCCACGTAAGGCAGGGTTTTCAGGAAGCGGGCGGCGTTCACCACATCGGCCACGTCGTCGACTCCCATCTTCCGGTAGAGGGCGTTTCGGAAGGCGCGGCCGTAGCCAATGCCGCCACGAAAATTGATGGACAACGACACGTACCCGCGGTGAGCGAGGTACTGGTGGTAGGCGTAGAATATGGCGTAAGAGCGCATGGGATGCCATCCCCACCGCATCTGCCGCATGGGGCCCCCGTGAACCCATACCAGAGCCGGGTAGCGGCGGTCTGGTTGGAGATTGGGGGGTTTGAAGAGGAAGGCGTGGATTTCCAGACCTCCCGCGGAAGGGTAGGTCACCTCTTCCGGGACCACCACCGTCTCCCGGCTCCAGGCCTCCGGCATGGAGAAGGTCAGCTGGCGCGCCGAGCCCGGCTGGTCCACCTCCATCACCCACAGGTCCATGTTCAGCCAGGGATCGCAGTGCACGAAAGCCACCCGGTTCCCTCGGGGGGACCACTTGGGCTGGACATTGGTTCCCGGCAGGTGAGTCAGCTGGTGGTGCTGGCCTGATTCCAGATCCAGCAACCACAGCTGTCGCTGCGCGCGCGAGCCGCGGTTGGAGGAGTAGATGATCTTCCGCCCGTCGGGCGACCACGCGGGGGCATCCCCGACCAGGCCGAAGTCCTCGCATTCGCCGAAGGTCAGCTGCCGCCGCCCACCGTCCTCGAGGGAAAGTGCGTACCAGTGAGCCCAACCGTCGTCTTCACCAAGGATCACCACCGCCGCTCCCTCAGGTGCGGCAAAAGCTTGCACCAGGAGCAGGGGACCTCGTCCGTCACCCTCCACCCGGCAGAGGTATCTGGGCTCGGGTTGCTGCGCTGCCGGGGAAAGGAGGTAGTAGTCCCGCTGACGATTGTGATCCCGGCCCACGCTGTACAGCAGCAATCCGGTCCTGGTCCAGACGTAGGGACCCGCGGGGTCATGGTCGCGGTGCTGCCAGATCACCCTGCCCTCAGAGACCCGGAGGATTCCCAGATGGACCTGGCGGGTCCGGTCGACGAAGTTGAAAGCTATGAACTCTCCGTTGGGAGACCAGCTCACGCGCCCTGTTGCCCCACCGAATGCCCCCGCCATCCTGCCGGGCAGTGGCAGCTCCCTGAGCGGCCACCCCTCGAGCCCATACAGCCACAACCTTCCATCCTCCACGAAGCTGAGGCAGCTGCCGTCCGGCGACCAGGCAATGCAGGAGGCCCGCCCGGTGGTGTCGGTGAGCTGGCGCAGCCGCGCTCCACCTCCTGCGTCCAGCTGGATGAGCCACAGGTTCCCGTCCACTACCGCCGCCAGCTGCTTGCCGGAGGGGTGCCAGGCGAAGTCGGAGACCGACTGCTGAGAGGCGGTGACCCGTTGCGGCTGGCGGCCTCCCTCGGGACTGACCAGCCACAGGTCGACCCTGCCACCTTCCTCCCACAGGTAGGCTATCTGCTCGCCGTCGGGAGACCACTCCCACTTGCCCAGGTACTTGATGTCCAGCACGTCGTCCAGGCTCAGCCCCATCGACTTCATGCCCCCTTGAGGATGCTCTGCCCACCGCGGTGCACTTTCTCTCATACTTCCCCCACGCCCAGTTGCTTACCTCCCACCGGATCGTCGGAGTTGAAAAATTCCTGCTGGTGTGGTTGTAATTATGGAGGGGATGTGCAAACCAGGAGGAGGTGACCCAGGGGTGCGGGCGGCTCTGGTGACGGACGTGGGGAGTACCACCACCAAGGCCCTGTGGTTTGAGCCCGCTGGCGGCCGATGGCGACTGCTGGCTCGGGCGGAATCGGCCACCACCGTGGAGTGGCCCTGGGAGGACGTGACCATAGGGGTCCGTCAGGCGGTGCAATTGCTGGGCGAGGAGATGGGACGTGGCTTTGTCGATAACCACGGCCGTCTCGCCCTGGGCGAGGCCGAGCGGTATCTGTCGACCTCCAGCGCCGGCGGCGGCCTGCAGATGCTGGTCTGTGGGGCCACCCGGAAGCTGACGGCGGAGAGTGCGGAACGGGCTGCCCTGGGAGCCGGAGCGGTGATACTGGATGTGCTGGCCAGTGACGACGGGCGTCCCGCCTTCGCCAAGCTGGCCAGCATGCGGTCGTTACGCCCGGACATGATCCTGCTGGCCGGCGGCGTGGACGGGGGCAACGTTCAGTTCGCCCTGGAGCTGGCCGACCTCCTCAGTGCCGCCAATCCCCGCGCCCGCTTCGGGGGCAATTTCCGCTTGCCGGTGGTGTACGCGGGAAATGTGGACGCCGGCCCTCTGGTGGAGGATGCCCTGGGCGGGCGGTTCAGCGTGAAGCTGGTACCCAACATACGGCCCCGGGTGGATCGGGAGAATCTGGCCCCGGCTCGAGAGGCAATACATCAGCTCTTCATGGCCCACGTGATGCAACACGCCCCGGGATACCAGGAACTGTGCTGTTGGGTGAGTGCTCCCATCCTTCCCACCCCCGCGGCGGTATCGCGAATGGTCCAGCTTCTGAGCGAGCACCTCGGGTCCAACCTGATGGTGGTGGACATCGGCGGGGCCACCACCGACGTGTTCACGGTGTTCGATGGACATTTTCACCGCACCGTAAGCGCCAACCTGGGGATGTCGTACTCCGCCGGCAACGTGCTGTGTCGGGCCTCGGCGGCCTCCATCCGTCGGTGGCTGCCCTACCCCTCGGATGATGACGAAGTCTGGGCGCAGGTGGCCACCAAGATGCTCCATCCCACCACCCTGCCCGCCGAGCCTCGCGACCTCTGGCTGGAGCAGGCGGTGGCGCGGGAGGCGCTGCGGCTCTCGCTGGAGCACCACCGGCAGCTGGCGGTGGCGCCAGCCAAGGAGCTCACCCCGCTGGAGAGGATGAGGATGTCCGCGGAGGAGCAGCTGCGCCACATGGTGGAACGGCCATCCCTGGTGGACACCTCCCGACTGGGAATGCTGGTGGGAAGCGGAGGGGTGCTCTCCCACGCCCCTCAGCGCGCCCAGGCGGCGCTGATGCTCCTTGACGGGATCCAGCCCACCGGGAGGGTGGAGCTGGCGGTGGACAGCGTGTTCATGCTGCCCCACCTGGGGGTGCTGTCCACCGTGGATCAAGAGGCGGCCATGGAGCTGCTGTTCGGGGACTGTCTGGTGCCCCTGGGCACCGCCCTCTGTCTCGAGGGGCGCCCCAGCGGTCGCATTGCCGCCCGCATCAGCTACCGGACTGCTGGCGGCGAGCCGCGACAGCTGCAGGTGCCGGCAGGGAGGCTTTGCGTCATCCCTCTGGGGCGAGACGAGGAGACAGAGGTGGAGATCACCCCTGGACCAGGCCTGAAGATGCCGGCAGGGACAACCCACTTCCGGGTACGCGGTGGGGTGGTGGGCCTGATCATCGATGGTCGGGGGCGGCCGCTCCGGTTTCCCGCCGAGGAGTCGGAACGGGCGCGGCAGGTCGCCCAGTGGCTGGAGGACGTGGGGGGAGGGGTCGACGGTGCGGTCCAGCCCTGAGTGGGAAGGATTCCCGATACAAAGGTGGATTGAATCCAGACCCTTGCCCTACCTGGGAGAGCCTCTGGTATCGGAGGGCCAGGTGGTGGAGCCGTCCGGTGCGGTGGCCCGTCTGAAATATCTTCCCGGCGGGTTGTATCGCGTGGACGTGGCGGGAGCTTTGGGCATACCCCGACCGCAGATCAAGGAATACCTGCTGGTAGCTCCGGGTCAGGCGGTCCAACAGGGCCAGCTGCTCGCCGCGCATTGCTGCTTCTTCGAACCCCGCGCGGCCCTCGCGCCTCGAAGCGGCCTGCTGGGGCTGGTTTCCTCGCAGCTGGGATATGTCTACATCCGCGAACCCATCCCCCTGGGGGAGGTGGGCGGCCCGGTGCGCGTGCAGGTGGCGAAGGACCTGGAGCTTCCGGTGGGCCGCGCCATCCGGCGATATCTCCTGGTACGGGTGGGACAAGCGGTGGTGCGGGGCCAGCCCCTGGCGGCCAGACACGCGCGGGGGCGCTTGACTTCCCTTTCGCCCACCTTCGGCCGGGTGACGGACATCGACCTGGAGGAAGGCACGGTTACCGTGGTGCCGCTGTTCACCAGCGGAGAGGTCTTGGCCCACGTGTACGGGAAGGTGCGCCGGGTGGTGTCCAACGAGGTAATCGACATCGAGACGGCGGGAATCCGAATGGCGGGTGTCTACGGGGTGGGAGGGATCACCCATGGACCGCTCGTGCCAGGGCCCGCGGGCCCGGAAGGGCTCCTGGATGCCGAACACGTGAAGCCGGACTGGCAGGGCAAGGTGGTAGTGGGGGGTGCCACCGCCACCAGCGAGGCCCTCAGGGAAGTGGCGCGAGTGGGGGCGGCGGGCCTGGTGCTGGCCTGGTTGCCTCCCCGGGCGTTGTTGGATTACGCGGGGGCGGGGGCCAAGATGGGAATCACCGGGGACGAATTGGTGACCACCACCGTGGTGCTCACCGGTGGTTTCATGCCCCAGGGGCTGCCGCAGGCCCTCTGGCGGCTGGCCACCGTCCTTCAGGGACGCACGGCCACCCTGGATGGTACCACTCACATCCGGGCTGGGGTGATCCGGCCCAAGCTGCTGGTGTCCGTGCCTCCGGCCTCCTTGACTGAGGAAGCCTGGGCACGAGTGCCGTGGGTCCCCCAGCGGCCCCTCACCCAGTGGAGACAGCCGCGGGCGGGCGAACGGGTGCGGATCCTGCGCGGCAGTTTCTGGGGACGCGAAGGCCGGATAGTGCAGCTGCCGCCGGAGGCAGTACGGGTGGCGACGGGCACCGCGATGCGGGTGGCCCGCGTCCGGATGGACGACGGGCAGGTCCACGACATCCCCCTGGCCAACCTGGAGATCCTGGAGGATGGTGAACTCGGTGGCCAAGGATGACGACTGGCAGCTTTACTGCAACTACACCCAGCCCCGGGCGCTGCTGGAACGGTTCGGCGGACACTGGCCCGCCACGGAGCTGGATGGGCCGGCCCGGGCACTGATGCGTGCCCTGGCCCCCCGGCCGGTCAGCACCTGGGGGTTGAGGGAAAGGGCTCGGCTCCCTCAGCGGCAGCTGGGGCGGACGCTGGAGCGACTGCAGGCCATGCGCCTGGTGCGGCGTACGCGAGACCGGGTGATGCTGGACTTTCCCCTGCTGACTGCCGAAAGCCTGAGCAACGAAGAGAAGGAGGCGGTCAGCACCCTGGTGGATCGGGCGCTGAGGCTGTTGATCCTTCCGCTGTGGGAGCTGGCCAGCGAGCTGGTAGAGCTTCGGCCCGGCGCCAGCTGGGCGGAATGGGGATGGGCACTGCTAGCTCCCATCCTGGGAAACCTCTGGGCGGAGTCGGCGGGTCTGCGGGACGTTGCCTTCGGGGTGGGGCGAGAGTTGCCCCATCTCCGCTACCGGCTGGTACCCTGTTCTCCCCAGATAGCCGTTGGTTACCCGGAGGGACACCGGTTTCCCATGGCCAGGGAGCTGGGGATGCTCTTCGCCCAGCCGGCAGTACGGCAGAGCCTGGGCACCGCGGAGGCCGACGGTCGCCTGATGGTTCAGGAAAGTAGCCGGGCCAGCCTGGCAGAGGCCGGGATGCTGCGCGGCAGTCGCACCGCGCACGAGATGGATTACCGACTGACGGTGCCCCTGCTGGAACCAGGTCTCCTCCAGCCTCTTGAGGGCGTCCTCCGGGCCCTTTGCGGCGCTCTGGCGCGGGCACTGAGGGAAACGGAGCCTGTTTTGCGTGCTGCGTACCGACGGGGTTCCTTCGCCCATCTGGAAGATGCAGGCAGCAGGGACTGGGTGGCCGCCATCCTCACCGTGGCGGCGGGCCTGCTGGCGGATCGCCTGGTGGAGGAGGAACTACTGGCGGCGCCAGTCCGGAGGAAGATCACCGTGCGAGATGCGGGGGAGGAGGCGGGATCAGGGGTGGTGCTGCAGTGAGCAGACGACCGCCTACTGGAGTGTCGGTACTGTTGGGGCCGTGGGAGTGCTGGGAGAAGCTGCTGGCCGCGGCACGGGGGGCAGCTCAGGCGGCGGACACCCTGGAGCAGGTGGGGGAAGAGGAGCTTGCGCGCCGCCGGGCTGACCTGGCGCGGTGGTCGCGAACCGGGGGAGGCTCGGTCCTGCTTCCTGCCGTCACCCGGCGTCCGTGGGTCGGCCGGGGGCTGGTCATGGCGGGGATAATGCTGCTGGCCGCTTGCTGGCTGCTGGTCCCTCAGCTGGCGCGGTACCTGACCTTGCTGGCGCTGTTGGGGTCGGCGGCCTACTACATCCCCCGCGGCGAGTTCGGACGATCGGTTCCCGAAGAGGAGCGGGCGCGGCTGGGGGAGGAGTACGAGAGGCAAAAGTGGCAGAAAAGCTGAACCTGCTATTGCGCGTACCGGGCACGGAAGCTTTCCAGCTGCTCTTGGGTGCCCAACACCAACACTTGGTCACCTGACTGGAACCGCCAGTGGGGCGGTGGATTGGCGGTGATCTGCTGCCCTCGGCGCACCGCCAGCACGATGGCGCCGCTATCCCGAGTGATGGGGCAGTCGGCCAGGGCTTTTCCCACCATCGCACGGGCGACGGGGAACTCCCGGTACTCGATCTGATGGGCCACCCATCCCGGGTCGGTGCCGCGGACAGCGGAAGCCACCATTTTGGCGCCCACCTCGGCCAGGCTGACCACGTATGAGGCACCCGCTTCATGCAGCAGCCTGACGGAGGATTGGGTGTTGGCGCGTGCTGCCACCTCCACGGAGGGGTTCAGTTGCTTGGCGAGCAAGGTGGAGTGGATGGTCCTGGCGTCGTGATCCAGGGCTACCACGTACACGCCCGCTTCCTTTATCCCGCTTCTGAGGAGAGTGTCCTCATCGGTGGCGTCCCCCCGGATTCCCGCTCCCGGCGGTAAAGGGGCGATATCCACCACCAGGGTTTGGACGCCGTGCGCCTGCAACACCTGCTCCGTCCGCCGCCCCACGTGTCCATGACCGGCGATGACCACCTTCTTTGCCACCTCGGCGCGTCGCAGGGGCATCTGGCGGTTCAGGGCCAGCTCGGCGAACCGGTCCATCTGCTCCCTGGTGCCGATGGCGGTGAGGACGGAATGTTTGCGTATGCGGGTGCGGGGGGTGGCCAGGTGGAAAATACCTCCGAACCAGTATCCCAGTACCGTGACCCCCGTCCGCTCTCGTATTCGGGCTTCGCGCAAGGTTCTGTCCACTAGCCGAGAGGCAGGATCCACCATCACTTCCGCCAGTTCCACCTCTCCCAGCTGGGAGGACACCGACAGCAGGGCAGTGGGATGCCGGGAGAGGATCCAGCGCGCCAGTGCCTCTCCCAGTGCCTCCCTGGGGCAGACCACCGCTGCGGCGCCCGCATAGCGCAGGTATCGGGAGTTGTGCGGTTCTTCCACCACCGCTACCAGGCGGGAGCAACCCAGACTGCGGGCCGCCAGGAGGATGCGAGAGTTCTTGGGATCGGAGGCAGCGGCCACCAGAGCCTGGGCCCGTTGCAGGCCCGCTTTGTTCAGGACCTCTCGATCGGAGGGATCGCCGAGCATGCAGGCGATGCCCTGGCGCCCCAGGTCGAGGATCCGCTCCAACCTGTCATCCACCAGCAGGATCGCGACCCGGTGGTCTTGAAGTTCGGCGGCCAGGGTGCGCGCCAGGGGACTGTCGGTGCAGATGATCACGTGATCCTTCAGCCCGGGCGGCGCCCGATCCGGAGGGATCTCCTGGAAGTTCCGTCTCAGCCATTCGCCAGCCAGGTAGCCAAGTACTATGAAGAAGGTGCCCACGCCCAGCAGCATGGTGAAGATGGCCAGCAGGGTCAGGGGCCAGGAGGTGATGGGCCCCAGGTGCCCATACCCGGTGGTGCTCATGGTCTCCAGCACGAAGAGCAAGGATTGTGCCCAGCTGATCTGCTTCCCTTCGTAGCGGGGGTAGAGGTACCACACCAGCGCGGTGAGCAGGGGGACTGCAAGCAGTAGGACCGATGCCAGGAAAGTAACCAGGTTCACCCGGGCGCGTTGCAGCAAGTTATTGTCTCCTCTCTCGATGACCTTTGGGAGTTTTCGGCAGTGGCTCCGTTTCCCACCGGCACTTTTAGTATTTGTTCACCGTTCCCCCAGGGTTGCTTCCCTGGTCGGGATGTTGAAGCAGGAACTTGAGGGCCTGGTCAAGAATTTTCTGAGAGGGGATATACCCTCACTTGCTCGGCGCAGAAGCTGTACCCAGTTGGCCGGGCTACCTACCTGGCAGCAGTCGGTTTCTCGTCCCCTCAACAAGTCTCCATGGAGGGTGATGTGCTTGGCGAAGCTGGTGCGGGTGGACATGTCGGCGCTGAAGGTGACCGAGGAGCCGTTGCCGGACAAATATGCCACGCTGGGGGGGAGGGCTCTCACTTCGCAGATCGTGGTGGATGAGGTGCCGGCTACCTGTCATCCCCTGGGTCCGAACAACAAACTGGTCTTCGCCCCCGGGATCGTGACGGGTACCCGCGCGCCCTCCTCCGGTCGCGTGTCGGTGGGGGGCAAGTCACCGCTCACCGGGGGCATCAAGGAGGCCAATGCGGGAACTCCCGCCAGCCAGAGGATGGCGCGGCTGGGCATACGGGCGCTGGTCATTGAGGGCCAGCCAGCGGACCCGGACAAGAGGTGGCTGCTGGTACTGGATGCCAGGGGGGCGCGGCTGAAGCCTGCCGACGAGCTGAAGGGTCTGGGGATGTACGAGACCTTCCGGCGGCTGCGCGATCGGTTTGGTGAAGTCGGACTGGTGGGCACCGGACCGGCGGGAGAGATGCGGATGGCCGTGGCGGGCATCTGTTTCAACGACGGCGAGTACCGGGCCAGCCGCTACGCCGGTCGGGGCGGACTGGGAGCGGTGATGGGCAGCAAGGGCCTCAAGGCCATCGTCATCGACGACCGGGGCGGGCCGGGAGTGACCATAAAGGATCAGGAGCTGTTTGATCGGGGTGTGAAGGCGCTGGCCGACGGTCTGCTCAAGCACGACGTCACCAAGCCCGGCGGCGCCCTGAACAGCTACGGTACGGCAGTGCTCATCAACATCTTGAACGAGGCAGGAGGCTTGCCCACCAGGAACTTTGCGCGCGGCCAGTTCGAAGGAGCCAGCAAGATCTCCGGCGAGGCCATTGCCGAGATAGTTGGGCAGCGAGGGGGAGCGGGGGCCACTGGGCATGCCTGCCATCCCGGCTGCCTCATCAAGTGCTCCAACATATGGCCGCGTCCTGACGGGGCCGAGCACGTGTCGGTGATCGAGTACGAGTCGGACTGGGCGCTGGGGGCGAACCTGGAGATCGACGATCTGGACAAAATCGCCGAGATGATCAGGCTCTGCAACGACCTGGGGCTGGACACCATCGAGACCGGGGTGACCCTGGGTGTGGCCATGGAGGCGGGCGTCATACCTTTCGGCGATGCCGATGGGGCCATCAGGTTGCTGAAAGAGGAGATAGGCCAAGGCACTCCGCTGGGCCGCATACTCGGCAACGGTGCGCATTTCACCGGGCGCGCATTCGGTGTCACCCGGGTGCCGGTGGTCAAAGGACAGGGCATGCCGGCGTACGAACCGCGGGCGGTCAAGGGCATTGGGATCACCTATGCTACCTCTACCATGGGTGCCGATCATACCGCCGGGTACACCATAGCGCCGGAGATTCTGGCGGTGGGAGGCAAGGCCGATCCTTTGGTCACAACGGGCAAGGTGGAGATGTCCCGCGGGCTGCAGCGGGCTACTGCCTTCCTGGATAGCAGCGGCTACTGCCTCTTCATTGCCTTTGCCATCCTGGACTTCCCGGAGGCGTTCCAGGGAGTGGTGGATTCGGTCAACGGAGTGCTGGGCACCAACCTCACGGTGGAGGAAGTGGACTCCTATGGGGCGCGGGTGCTGGCCCTGGAGCGGGACTTCAACCGCCGGGCGGGTCTGGGACCGGCTTACGACCGCCTGCCCGAGTTCATGAAGATGGAGGCGCTCCCACCCCACAACCACACCTTCGACGTGCCCGACGAAGACCTGGACCGCGTGCACGAGGGGTGAGCATGCAGCCGTCATGATGGTGCGTGTGGTGGCTTACGCCACCCTGCGGAAGTATCTCGAATCACCCCTGGGTGAGCCGGTAGAGGTAGAGCTGCCCGAGGGGGCCCAGCTGGCGGATCTGATCCGCCAGCTGGGCATGCCCATTGCGGAAGTGAAACAGGCTTTCCTGAACGGCCGCCGCGCTCACCTCCAGCAGGCACTGCGGGAAGGCGACAAAGTCGCCCTCTTTCCCGCGGTGGCGGGAGGCTAGCTGTGGGGGTGGGTAGTCTGGAATATCTCAAAGCCCGGCTGCGGCAGCAGGCGCGTTGCGTCCGTGACCGCACCGGCCGGGTGGTGGCGGTGCTGGAGTCTAGGACTGTGTGTGCCATTGCTGAGGAAACGGGCTGGTCCTTGCGGGATGTGGAGCGGACGGCTCTGAGCCAGGACCTGGTGCCGATTCGTTACTGGCGTAACATGGGTCTGTGGGGTTGCTGCGGGCAGGTTCGGCTTCTCGAAAGCCGGGCCCTGGTGGCGGGTTTGGGAGGTCTGGGAGGGCTGGCCACGGAGCTCTTGGCCAGGGCGGGAGTGGGCGAACTGGTCCTGGTGGACGGGGATCGGTTCGAGGAGAGCAACCTCAACCGTCAGCTCCTGGCGACGGGAGATACCGTGGGCCGATCCAAGGCGGTTGCAGCCGCGGAGCGGGTGCGGGCGATCAACCCCGCAGTCCAGGTGATCCCGGTGGTGGGCAAGGTCGAGGAACTGGGCGACGATCTCCTGGCCGGGGCGGGAGTGGTGCTGGATTGCCTGGATAATTTCCCCTCCCGGTACTGCCTGCAGGCCCGGTGCCGAAAGTTACGTCGTCCCCTGGTGTCCGCCGCCATTGGGGGTTCGATGGCCCAGGTGATGACCGTGCTGCCCGGAGACCCGGGCATCGAGGCCCTGTACGGGCCCCAGCCGCCGGGGGAGGGAGGAGCAGAGCTGGTGTTGGGTACCCCTCCCGCCACGCCTGCGGCGGCGGCGTCCTGGCAGGCCCAGGAGGCCATCTGGTTGCTGCTGGGCCGTCCCCCCGCACTGCGAAGGCGCATGCTATGTCTTGACCTGGAGTCAGGGTGCTGCGAGGTGTTGTCCCTCGGTTGAGGAGTACGGGGGATCGGATCAAAGGACCCGCCCGGAGGGCGGGTCTCCTGCTTTGCCTCTGATGGAACGGTACAGCAATCGTGCCCGGTTGGCCCTGTGGCGGAGACTACCCAGCATTTGCACGTGGCCTGCCGCGTGAGGTTCCTCCGGGTCGGGCCGAACTGCCTACAGCTGCCAGCCGGCCTGGAACCCAGTGGCCACCGCGTCGATGATCTTGCCCACCTCGCAGGCGTCCCCGATCACTTTTACCGATACCCCACGTTGCTTTAGCGCGTCGCCGAGTTCTTTCCCCGTCGGTGACTGTCCAATGGCCAGGATCACCTTCTTTGCCCTCACGAAATCCGGCTTGCGGTCTTCGGTAATTATCGACACCCCTTCAGCGGTGATCTCAGTGGCAATAACGTTCGTCCGCATGGTGACGCCAAGGCGACCGAACTGCTGCATCAGATCAAAGCGGCTGATGGGTTCCATGTCCTGGGCGATGTCGGGCAGCATTTCAAGGATGGTGACCTTGACTCCCTTGTCGGCCAGATAGTGCGCAGCATCACAGCCCACCAACCCGCCGCCGACGATGACTACCTCATCGCCGGGAGCAAAAGTTGTCTTGCCGGCAAGGACGTCCCAGGCCTGCACGACAAATCCCTTTTCCGGTTCTGCGCCCCTTATGGTGGGCTGTGCGGGGAGCGACCCGGTGGCAAGGATGACGCAATCGGGTGAGAGCTCCATGATATTTTCCACCGTCGCGCAGGTCCCCAGCCTGACCTCGACTCCGACTCTTGACAGCTCATCCTCAAGCCAACGGTGGAACCAACCGATCTTGTCTTTCCCCGGCGCTGCTGTGGCCAGCTCCAGCTGCCCTCCCAGGCGTTCTGCCTTCTCAAACAGTGTTACGTGGTGTCCTCGCTTCGCAGCGACAATTGCAGCCTGCATGCCCGCCGGTCCGGCACCGACCACCACCACTTTCTTAGCCGCTGGGCTTTTGGTGATCACCCCAAAGGTGCCCTCGCGTCCCGCCACCGGATTGACGGTGCAACGCAGCCGGAGATTCTGGAACACCCGGGCGCCTATGCATCCGATGTTGCAGGAGATGCATTTGCGGATCTCGTTGGAACGTCCTTCCTGTGCCTTCCTGGGCCATTCCGGATCCGCTATCAACCCACGGCCGATGGCCACGAAGTCGACCCGTCCGTCAGCCAGAATCTGTTCCGCAAATTCGGGTTCCCGAATCACGCCCACGGTGATCACCGGGATCTTCACTACCTTCTTCACCTCTTCGGCCAGGTACACGCGCCAACCCTGTTCGAACCTGGATGGCTCCAGGATGGTGGGCATGGACTCGTAGATTCCTGCACTGACGTGCAGCACGTGTACTCCCGCCTCTTCCAGCATCTTGGCGATTTTCTTTCCCTCTTCGAGGGTGATCCCACCCTCGACGAACTCGTCGGCGCTGAACCGGAAGCAGATGGGGTAATCGGTACCCACCGCTTCTTTGATGCTGCTGATTATCTCGAGAGGAAACCGCATGCGCCGCTCGAGGCTTCCTCCGTACTGGTCAATGCGTCGATTGGTCAGGGGGGACATGAACTGCCCGATGAGATAACCGTGAGCGCCGTGCAGTTCGATTCCATCGAACATGGCCCCTTTCGCCCTTACTGCGGTCCTGACGAATTTCTGGATTATCTCCTCGATCTCGCACACTGTCAGTTCGCGGGGCTGGACGCCCAGAAAGCCGCAGGGAACAGGTGAGGGGGCTACTGGCTGATGCCCTTCGGTGATGTCTGGAGTGGTCTGGCGACCGGCGTGGTGTATTTGCATGAAGATCCTGGTTCCCCAGTTGTGGACCGCTTCGGCCAGCTCGAAGAACCCTGTCATGTACTTGTCGTCATCCAACCGCAACTGACAGCAGATGTTCTTCCCCTGGGGGTAATCGACCTGAACGTTCTCCAGGATGATGAGTCCCGTGCCGCATTTTGCGCGTTCTGCGTAGTAGTCAATGAGTCTGGAGCTCACCGATCCATCTTCATTAGCGAGGTTGGTGGCCATCGGGGGCATGACAATGCGGTTTGGGATGGTCAGATTGCCAATCTTGCCTTCTGAGAATAGATTGGGAAATCCCGCCATGCTGTAACCTCCTTCGCTGGTTACTGGACTCCTTTGCAGCCATCCGTGGTTATTCATGTGAATGAAAACCACCAGCTATTCGTCAGGTAGCAGCTGGCTGCGGCCATCGGTCATGAGTACTGACGGGTGATGGCAAGACAGAAGACGCACGGGCCGGTCGGCACCAGCGCCTGGCCGGGCCACGCCCTGTCCAGCCCCACGAAGTTTGGTCCTTGGGATGTACTGACAGCAGGGAACTGTTAAGGGCCGGAAGAACCTTTCTGCGTGGCCAAGAATATAGTGAGCGATGACCCGGAGCCACCAGAGGAGGTTGATACCGAATGGGCAAGCATGCTAGAGTAGGGGAGTTCCCGGGACCTCGAGCGAAGCGGTTGCTGGAACGCAAGCGGCAGTTTGTTTCTGACGCCATTTCCATCCATGTCCCCACGGCCGTGGACCGGGCGGAAGGGGCTGTGCTCACCGACCTGGATGGCAATCGCTTCCTGGACCTGGCGGGGGGAATGGGCGTCCTGAATGTGGGGCACTGCCCCCGGGAAGTGGTGGAGGTGATCCAGGAACAGGCGGCACGCTGTTTGCACACCGACTTCTCCGTGGTGATGTATGAGTCGTACGTGGAGCTGGCGGCCAAGTTGGTCGAAATCGCTCCCCTGGAAGGCAGTGCCAAATGTGCGTTTTTCAATTCGGGAGCAGAGGCGGTGGAGAACGCAGTCAAAATCGCCCGTATCGCCACCGGCAGGCCGGCCGTTCTGGCCTTCGAAGGGGCCTTCCACGGGCGAACGCTGCTTTGCATGTCCCTTACCAGCAAGGTACGTCCGTACAAGCGGGGTTTCGGGCCCTTTGCGCCAGAAGTGTATAGAGTGCCCTTCGCTTACTGTTACCGGTGTTCTTACGGGGCCCAGTATCCAGGCTGTGAGCTGGAGTGTGCGCGGGGAGTGGAAAGAGCCCTTCTGACTCAGGTCGCCCCGGAAACCTTGGCTGCCATCATCGTTGAGCCGGTGCCCGGAGAGGGCGGTTTCCTGGTGCCGCCTCCCGAGTTCCTGCCTAGGTTGAGGGAGATCTGCGACAGGCACGGCGTCCTGCTCATCCTGGACGAGGTTCAAACCGGATTCGGGCGCACCGGGCGAATGTTTGCCTGTGAGCACTGGGGCGTACACCCGGACCTCATGTGCGTGGCCAAGTCGTTAGCTGCCGGTCTGCCGCTCAGTGGCGTGGTGGGCAGGGCGGAGCTCATGGATGCTCCTGGCGACAGTGCCATCGGTGGGACCTTCGTGGGAAACCCGGTAGCCTGTGCGGCGGCCATCAAGGTGATAGAGATAATGCAGCGCGAACAGCTGCCCCTGCGAGCTGCGCGTATCGGCAAGATAATAGAGGAGAAGTTCCGCGAGTTCATGGATCGGTTTCCCGCGGTGGGTGATGTGCGGGCTCTTGGGGCGATGGTCGGCTTGGAGCTGGTGAAGGATCGGCAAACCAAAGAACCGGCGCCTGAGCTCACTTCGCGCATCATCGAAAAGGCAATGCACCGCGGGGTGATTCTGGTCAAGTGCGGTATATACAGCAACGTCATCAGGATCCTGTGTCCCTTGGTCATTGCTGATGACCAGCTGCATGAGGCGCTGGATGTGATGGCCGCCTCCCTGGACGAGGCCTGCCGGGAAGCGGGTTTATGAGGAGCGGGGGTGGCCCTTTTCACGGGCCACCCCGTTCCTGCGGTTGCGAAGTGCTTCGCTGCTGTGGTGATGATTCTTTGTGCTCGCTGGGAGGTTTACGGCGGTCAGAGCCGATGAGGTAGATTCCCACGGCGCCGATGGCCAGCCCCCACATCGATTCACGCAGGAGAAGAAGGAGTACCCCCAGGGCTACCAGGACGAACCCCCAAAGCGTCGGTGTAGGACGCACGTCTTTCCCCTCCATTTCGGGATACAAATGGCCTTCCACATCCAGCTTTATCCTTGTACTGCGGTGGCAGGAATCCTGCATCGGCGTGAGAAGAATTACCAAGCAAGACAGAAAATATCCCAGGAAGGGGAGGCGTGAGTGAAGGTATACATCTCTGCGGACATGGAGGGCGCCACGGGCGTGGTGGCCTGGAAGCACGTTTCGCCCAAGGAAAGCGACTATGGTCGGATGCGTAAGCTGCTGACAGGGGATGTGAACGCTGCCATCCGCGGTGCCTTTCGCGCCGGTGCGTCGGAAGTATTGGTCAACGACGCTCATGGGCCCATGGTGAATATCCTGCTGGAAGAGTTGGACAGCCGCGCCAGGCTCATAAGCGGTCACAACAAGCACCTCTGTCAGATGGAAGGAATCAATGATAGTTTTGATGCCTGTTTCCTGGTGGCGTACCACGGGCGAGAGGGCGGGGCGGATGCAGTTCTGAATCACACGCTCCTCGGTAGGACGGTGTGGGAAATCCGCCTGAACGGCAAGCCGGTGGGAGAGACTGCAATCAGCGCGGCGCTGGCGGGTTACTACGGAGTGCCAGTGGTTCTGGTGACCGGGGATCAGCTGGTGTCCGAGGAGGCAGCCAGTCTGATACCGGGCGTGCGGACCGTGGTTGTCAAAGAGGCGCTGGATCGCTACGTGGCATGCTGCCTGGCGCCGGAGAGGACTGCCACGATGATTGAAGAAGCGGCGGCTGAAGCTCTCACTAATCGCCATCAGGTGCAGCCTTTCGTAGTGGAGGGGATGGTGGAATTCGAAGTTGACTTTAAGACTACCGCCCAGGCCCACGCCGCGGCGCTGCTGCCTATGGTACGGCAGGTGAGTCCCAAGACGGTAGCTCTGCAAGGGCGTGACTACCTCGAAGCCTTCAGATTGCTGTTTGGTGCCCTGTTGCTGGGACGAAGTGTAACCGAGTGATACTGCCTACACCAAGCGTGGGGAGGTATTGAGTTGGAAAGAATCTACGAGGGGATGTCCTTGAGGGACATCACGGAGTTTCTGTTCCTCGAGGACGAGCCGGAGCCTTCCGACCTCATTTTTGTGTTCGGCGGCCGACACCATGAGCGGGGTGAACGGGCCGCCGAACTCTATCTGAAGGGTATGGCGCCGCTGGTATTCATTACGGGGGGTGACAAGAGGGCAGTGGGTGTGCCCGAGGCGTTGACGCTGCGGGAGGCGGCGATCGCGGCGGGGGTACCGGAGGAGCGGATCCTGGTGGAGACTCGCGCGGGGAATACGGTGGAGAATGTAGCCTTCGGGCTGAAGTTCCTCGAAGACAGAGGGTTGCTGGGTACCTTGAAGAGCGTGATCCTGGTTTCGGCGCCTGTACACATGCGCCGCGCCAAACTGGTTTTCCAGTCTCACTTCCCTGCCTACGTGCGGATCCTGTGCTGTCCTGATCGCCGCAAGGACGTCAACCGGACCAACTGGTGGCAGTCGGAAGAGGGGAGACGAATAGTGTTTCGAGAGTTGGAGAAGGTTAGGAACTGGGCGCGGAGCGGGCGCCTTTAGATCCACACGCTTTGACGAGTGATCATTTTGAGGAGGAGCGCCCTGTGATGCACTGAGGGCAGGACGACGAAGGCCGGTGTGTCTTGGGCAAAGCTCGCTGCCAACTAGCGGCTGATGGTTCTGATGGGACAAGAGTGACGCGTGGTTGGCTTCGCGAAAGCTGTCGTCGACCACCGGTGATGAAAAAACACCAGGGGATCGACGACAAGACGGGCCGTCGTCGTGAGCACGCACCTTGTGCCCTATTACGCGTTTCTTGGCCGATAGCGAATCAACCAGACCAGAGACGGAGTCTCCGCTTGTGCAAGACGCCGGACATTGTTATTATGGGAAATGGACGGGTTCGGAGCCTACCTATGAGGGATTGAAACTCTTGAAGCGAAGGGGAATGATGGGAGCCTCCGACGGTTCGGAGCCTACCTATGAGGGATTGAAACGGTAGTGCGCCGCATGTGCTCCACGCGGGGATACCGCGTTCGGAGCCTACCTATGAGGGATTGAAACTACTCCTCCTACCCTGGACATCCTGGCAGTAGGTACCGTTCGGAGCCTACCTATGAGGGATTGAAACGAAGCAAATACTACGGCTGAAGGAACAGTATGAGAGAGTTCGGAGCCTACCTATGAGGGATTGAAACGTCTCTCGCGTTGCTTCCACTATGTCAGAGATGGCCGTTCGGAGCCTACCTATGAGGGATTGAAACCCGAATATCTCCAGGTAAGCGCGGACACCGTCTACCGTTCGGAGCCTACCTATGAGGGATTGAAACTTTGGGCACCCATCAGTGCCTCCTCGAACGTCTGAGGTTCGGAGCCTACCTATGAGGGATTGAAACACCAGACGGGAGTATCTTCATCGCCTGGCACCAACCGTTCGGAGCCTACCTATGAGGGATTGAAACCAGCAACATGGGGAGCGTGAGCTTGGGCACTACGTGTTCGGAGCCTACCTATGAGGGATTGAAACGCCGCAACAGCTCGTGCTGCCGCGGCTCAAGATAGAGTTCGGAGCCTACCTATGAGGGATTGAAACAACTGTACGAAGAGTACATCTCCGAGAGAGGTAGGGGTTCGGAGCCTACCTATGAGGGATTGAAACCCTTCAGAACACCCTCTACCGCCGCGTACTCCTCAGGTTCGGAGCCTACCTATGAGGGATTGAAACGCTCATAGCGGATCCACTGGCGGACGCTCACCGGGTTCGGAGCCTACCTATGAGGGATTGAAACCATGTGTGGCACCGCAAGCAGTTTCTCACGGATCTCGTTCGGAGCCTACCTATGAGGGATTGAAACCAGGCTTTGGGCGGACACATGAAGGCTCACCGGAGGGTTCGGAGCCTACCTATGAGGGATTGAAACTGCACAAGCGCGGTAGCGTTTGGTCCTTTCGAGTAGCGTTCGGAGCCTACCTATGAGGGATTGAAACCGCCGAAGTAAGCCTCCAGTGCGGACCGGAGGACCTGTTCGGAGCCTACCTATGAGGGATTGAAACTGACGACGGACGCTTTGAAGTCACGTACCGGAGCAGTTCGGAGCCTACCTATGAGGGATTGAAACGACGTTGATCAAATTGCAGTTACTACCACTATCGCGTTCGGAGCCTACCTATGAGGGATTGAAACATCACCAGCGGCCGTCTTGCCAGATAGGTTGTCATGGTTCGGAGCCTACCTATGAGGGATTGAAACGCGGATACTGCGGATGTAGGAGAGCAGCCCCTCGAGTGTTCGGAGCCTACCTATGAGGGATTGAAACACGGAAACCGCATCAAGCGGTTCCGCATGGAGCACCGTTCGGAGCCTACCTATGAGGGATTGAAACCTTAGTACGCTTCCCGCACCTGCACGTAAGTCTCTCGTTCGGAGCCTACCTATGAGGGATTGAAACGCAAATACACCGAAGGCACAGGAGCTCGAAACGAAACGTTCGGAGCCTACCTATGAGGGATTGAAACGGTTTTACTTTCTCATGGGGACGTAGTTCTGCCCAAGTTCGGAGCCTACCTATGAGGGATTGAAACTTACTCATCCGCGGAAGGCAAATCCCTGCAGGCTCCGTTCGGAGCCTACCTATGAGGGATTGAAACCTTCAAAGACTCACACAGTCCGATAACCGGAACTCTAGTTCGGAGCCTACCTATGAGGGATTGAAACGCTTCAACGTCACACCGGACAAGTCGAGGACGCCGAGTTCGGAGCCTACCTATGAGGGATTGAAACATTGAAGACGTAAAAGAACAGGCACTCGCAATTACCGTTCGGAGCCTACCTATGAGGGATTGAAACCACTTTAGCCAAACAGCTTCACTCCTCTCGTAACTTGTTCGGAGCCTACCTATGAGGGATTGAAACTGGAACTCCTATTTCTAATTTACCATGTCGGCGAGTTCGGAGCCTACCTATGAGGGATTGAAACCATCATCATCTCCACCAGGGCGTTCTGGGCCTGCGCGTTCGGAGCCTACCTATGAGGGATTGAAACACAGATAAGGAAACTTAAGATAGGTACGTCTATAGGTTCGGAGCCTACCTATGAGGGATTGAAACACCAGAATACCCTCCATATCAGACTTAGTAACAATGGTTCGGAGCCTACCTATGAGGGATTGAAACATATCCCACAGGAGTTACTCGACGCCGCCGGGTTAAGTTCGGAGCCTACCTATGAGGGATTGAAACCATAGAAGACTTAACTGGAGCAATAAGAGAATGGGGGTTCGGAGCCTACCTATGAGGGATTGAAACTATATGCGGCAGTTATCACTGCTAATACGCGTATTGTTCGGAGCCTACCTATGAGGGATTGAAACCAGACACATCAAGACGGAGCCACATTGCTTCACCTGTTCGGAGCCTACCTATGAGGGATTGAAACACATCGCGGCCCCCTTTCTCGTTCAGGACTTCCCCGTTCGGAGCCTACCTATGAGGGATTGAAACTCAGTTATAAAGGCGCTGTCGAATTCCACCTCTGCGTTCGGAGCCTACCTATGAGGGATTGAAACAACTCACTGACGTCGATGTTGGTGGCACGGTGGTTCGTTCGGAGCCTACCTATGAGGGATTGAAACTCCGCAAGGCCGCAGCTTCTGCGCACTTCTTTATCGTTCGGAGCCTACCTATGAGGGATTGAAACCTGGCAGACGCGTGTGGATCATCGACAGGCCCAAAGTTCGGAGCCTACCTATGAGGGATTGAAACGCATTTTTTGGTTGTTTTATAGCCTCTACAGGTATGTTCGGAGCCTACCTATGAGGGATTGAAACTAGGGAGACCCAAGGTGGAGGCGGTGGCGGAGGTCAGTTCGGAGCCTACCTATGAGGGATTGAAACCTCCAAGCGATGGCTATGCGCGTAGTGCAGTCGCGGGTTCGGAGCCTACCTATGAGGGATTGAAACTATGAAGGGGAGATGATCTTGAAGAAAGTTGCCATAGGTTCGGAGCCTACCTATGAGGGATTGAAACCTCGATCATCGTCTCGATTTCTGCCGCGGGGTTCATGTTCGGAGCCTACCTATGAGGGATTGAAACGGTTGGTGCTGGGTGACGAAGATACTCCCGTCTGGGTTCGGAGCCTACCTATGAGGGATTGAAACCAGGAAGAACATGGCGACTATTGCGACGGTAAGAACCAGTTCGGAGCCTACCTATGAGGGATTGAAACTCCTGTGGGAGTGGTGATCTACACCAACCTCCTGACCGTTCGGAGCCTACCTATGAGGGATTGAAACGTTTCAGGCGCTCATCGAGGCCGGGCACATCCACCGTTCGGAGCCTACCTATGAGGGATTGAAACAGGATGAGATATTCGGCTACAAGCTGTCTCCGGAGGTTCGGAGCCTACCTATGAGGGATTGAAACTTTCCTCTGCCTCCCGCCGCACTTCCCTCTCCTCCTGTTCGGAGCCTACCTATGAGGGATTGAAACTGGTATTGATGGCCCGGTCGGCGACGCGCTGGATGGGTTCGGAGCCTACCTATGAGGGATTGAAACCGCTCTGATCGTGTATTCTCCGCAGGCATTCGATCGTTCGGAGCCTACCTATGAGGGATTGAAACTACTCTTCTTATCAGCACTTGTTATCTCCTGATTCACGTTCGGAGCCTACCTATGAGGGATTGAAACGCGTTGCGCGAGCTGCGGCAGGACATCATCAACATGTTCGGAGCCTACCTATGAGGGATTGAAACAAGTTCCTGAGATGTTCGACGCCGTCACCGTTCCCGTTCGGAGCCTACCTATGAGGGATTGAAACGCCAGCTCGCGGTATGCGCGTCAGTCTCACTGTAGGGTTCGGAGCCTACCTATGAGGGATTGAAACCCCGAAGAACCAGGCGGGCTCCTCGGCGGATTACAGTTCGGAGCCTACCTATGAGGGATTGAAACTGGTCAGGATGACGGCTTCTTCCCGGGAGAGGAAAGGTTCGGAGCCTACCTATGAGGGATTGAAACGCACTCCACATGGCAAGGTTTGGCAGATACTGGAGGGTTCGGAGCCTACCTATGAGGGATTGAAACCGTTCTATCGACTCTGGATCTGTGAGCTCGCGGCCGTTCGGAGCCTACCTATGAGGGATTGAAACATCTCTATCCTGTCGAGGTATGTGCGGCAGTGGCCGCGTTCGGAGCCTACCTATGAGGGATTGAAACGTATTTCCTTCAGACGTGGTGAAAGGCATGATATGCGTTCGGAGCCTACCTATGAGGGATTGAAACGATGTACTTCTCATGGGCGTACTCCGGCTTCCGGGGGGTTCGGAGCCTACCTATGAGGGATTGAAACCGAAACTTGTGGCAGGTCTCGCGGTCAAGTCCGGCCGTTCGGAGCCTACCTATGAGGGATTGAAACGCCGATGGACTGGGCGAGGTCGGTGCATATCCTGAGCGTTCGGAGCCTACCTATGAGGGATTGAAACCGGCCATCTCTGAAGACGCCGATGCGGTGTACAAAAGTTCGGAGCCTACCTATGAGGGATTGAAACCTTCACGCGCCTGCCTGATCGCTACGCCGAATCCCAGTTCGGAGCCTACCTATGAGGGATTGAAACTCACACTTGCTGCTCCTGTCGCGGGCGTGTTTAAGGTTCGGAGCCTACCTATGAGGGATTGAAACTCCAATTCAAACAAAGATGCCGTTCGTTTTCTGATAGGTTCGGAGCCTACCTATGAGGGATTGAAACGAGAAACCCTGCTGATGCGACCACCCATCCACCATAGGTTCGGAGCCTACCTATGAGGGATTGAAACTTGGTTATGGAACACACACAAGAATTGCAGTAACCGGTTCGGAGCCTACCTATGAGGGATTGAAACCACTATTACCCGCAGGACGCTGCACCGGGCAATCCGAGTTCGGAGCCTACCTATGAGGGATTGAAACTTTACAACGCGCTCACGGATCACCCAGACATCCTCGTTCGGAGCCTACCTATGAGGGATTGAAACTATTGATGACAGAATTCACAAAACGTTACGAATCGGGTTCGGAGCCTACCTATGAGGGATTGAAACCAGGATTGAGAGCCTCATGCGGTCCGCGCGGCTCACGTTCGGAGCCTACCTATGAGGGATTGAAACCTGGAAAGGCCCGTACTGCTCCATGTGCTCCCCGAGTTCGGAGCCTACCTATGAGGGATTGAAACTGGAGATAGGTACTACGGGCACTGCACTCGTGAATCGTTCGGAGCCTACCTATGAGGGATTGAAACCATTCTCCTGGACCGTCCCGGGCGGATCTACGCTCGTTCGGAGCCTACCTATGAGGGATTGAAACCCTTTCTTCTCTAGACTACAGGCGTAGGGTGATCCCGTTCGGAGCCTACCTATGAGGGATTGAAACACACCACACTCCCCTCTCCTTGCTGGCCCTGCGCCAGTTCGGAGCCTACCTATGAGGGATTGAAACCTTTCAGAGTGCCTGCCACCACCGCGAAGTGCGCCCGTTCGGAGCCTACCTATGAGGGATTGAAACCATGATCTACGTAGCACGTAGGCAGGCCACGAATTCGTTCGGAGCCTACCTATGAGGGATTGAAACGTATCTCTTTTAGCCGTGGTGAAAGGCATGATATGCGTTCGGAGCCTACCTATGAGGGATTGAAACTTCTCAGCTTCACGGAGAGCTCCGCCGCCTGGGCTGGTTCGGAGCCTACCTATGAGGGATTGAAACTCAGCTCCCGGTACTCATGTATGTTCGTGGCGAGCGTTCGGAGCCTACCTATGAGGGATTGAAACAGATCACAACCACCGCATCCTTATCCACCCACAGCGTTCGGAGCCTACCTATGAGGGATTGAAACGACTGTCCCAGGCACATCGGGTGGCAATCCTCGAAGAGTTCGGAGCCTACCTATGAGGGATTGAAACTCCTCATCCCGGTATGAGAACTCGTGGCCTTCGGTGGTTCGGAGCCTACCTATGAGGGATTGAAACCTCTTCAGGCATGCTCCCTGGGTACCTCCTCTCGTGTTCGGAGCCTACCTATGAGGGATTGAAACCGGTACTACAGAAGAAAACCGAAAAGCTGGAGGAGACGTTCGGAGCCTACCTATGAGGGATTGAAACCCGTGACGGAGCTCTCTACGTCGTCTACTGCTAGAGGTTCGGAGCCTACCTATGAGGGATTGAAACAAACCTGTCCTTGGTCGGGCAGAGTCCTTGTGGTGGTTCGGAGCCTACCTATGAGGGATTGAAACTTGATCTTCCACACCTGGACCACGTCGCCCGTCGAAGTTCGGAGCCTACCTATGAGGGATTGAAACGCTGCTGGCGGGATATAATCCCAGAGGCTACCCCTGGTTCGGAGCCTACCTATGAGGGATTGAAACATGTTGGTGAAGAAGGCGACACCCGTGCCGAACTGGTTCGGAGCCTACCTATGAGGGATTGAAACGCAGGATGTCGGTCTTCTGGCCATTCGTCATTAACGGGTTCGGAGCCTACCTATGAGGGATTGAAACCAGGAGGAGGATATACGCTCAGCACGGCCACCTACGCGTTCGGAGCCTACCTATGAGGGATTGAAACTCTTGAGGATGGTGTTCCAGAGAGCGAACGGGTCATGTTCGGAGCCTACCTATGAGGGATTGAAACCGCTCCAGACACTTAGTGTTGTGACGACTAATAGCTTGTTCGGAGCCTACCTATGAGGGATTGAAACAGGATTGATTTGCACCACGGCATTTAAGGCTGGCCCGTTCGGAGCCTACCTATGAGGGATTGAAACATATGCACGTGCCGCTGTCGTGGCTCATGAAATGCCGTTCGGAGCCTACCTATGAGGGATTGAAACACGAGGTCCTCAGAGGGGACGATTACACTCATGATGTTCGGAGCCTACCTATGAGGGATTGAAACAGGAGACGCTGCTCGAGACCATGGTTGCCCTCTGGGTTCGGAGCCTACCTATGAGGGATTGAAACGCTCACAAACCGCCCGGTTTCCGGGTCCCGAGGCGGGTTCGGAGCCTACCTATGAGGGATTGAAACTGGATTGTCGCCGGGTGGTTTGCCGTCCGGGTCCTAGTTCGGAGCCTACCTATGAGGGATTGAAACCGTGATCCGTTCACCGACCCTCCCCCCCCGTCCCCGGTTCGGAGCCTACCTATGAGGGATTGAAACATCATCAAGGCTCATGACTTCGCTGAGCTTCACTGGGTTCGGAGCCTACCTATGAGGGATTGAAACTCGGCCGGCCCTTCCGCTGTGACGCACCGGCCGACCGTTCGGAGCCTACCTATGAGGGATTGAAACGCGTTACCCAGCTCCCGGAACCACCGGGATTGGACCGTTCGGAGCCTACCTATGAGGGATTGAAACGGTATTCCCGGGCCCTGCACAGGCGGCTCAGAAAGGGTTCGGAGCCTACCTATGAGGGATTGAAACTTTCTGGAGGAATTACTTCTGCTATTGAGAGAGCGAGTTCGGAGCCTACCTATGAGGGATTGAAACGTTAGTTCGAGAAGGAGACAAGTGGCGTGCAGGTATGTTCGGAGCCTACCTATGAGGGATTGAAACCCAGCATATGACGCTATTAGAGCATGGCGAAGGAGTTCGGAGCCTACCTATGAGGGATTGAAACTCTGTGGTGGCGGTGTTTACGGATTCGATCATTAGCGTTCGGAGCCTACCTATGAGGGATTGAAACAAGCCAAAACTCTACTGTATCGGGAGCATAGTCGAGTTCGGAGCCTACCTATGAGGGATTGAAACAAGGTAATAAGATCAGAAGCAGTGGGCATGTATTCAGGTTCGGAGCCTACCTATGAGGGATTGAAACCACTTTCCCCTCCCTACTTACAATCCTCTGGCCGCCAGGTTCGGAGCCTACCTATGAGGGATTGAAACAGTTGTATGAAGAGTACATCTCCGAGAGGTAGGTGAGTTCGGAGCCTACCTATGAGGGATTGAAACAAATTTGGGCCATCGAAGGTGTCCAGTGGGTGAGAACGTTCGGAGCCTACCTATGAGGGATTGAAACGAGTACCAGGCGCCGCCGGTCAAGAAAGTCACGGTAGCGTTCGGAGCCTACCTATGAGGGATTGAAACGGCAATTCATGAAGGCTTCGACGTGATACACATCTAGTTCGGAGCCTACCTATGAGGGATTGAAACCTCGATCATCGTCTCGATCTCTGCGGCGGGGTTCAGTTCGGAGCCTACCTATGAGGGATTGAAACGCTTGTAGCCATATCCTAACGATGAACTCTGCGGGAAGTTCGGAGCCTACCTATGAGGGATTGAAACACGGATGATCATGAGCGATTTGCTGACGCTGGTGGGTTCGGAGCCTACCTATGAGGGATTGAAACTGCTTGATACACTCTTCTCCAGCTTAATAAACTTGGTTCCGAGCCTACCTATGAGGGATTGAAACTATTCAGTTTGCAGGGTACCCTGACGAGGACAGGGTAGTTCGGAGCCTACCTATGAGGGATTGAAACAACTCCAGTTGCACAGCTAACCCCTCCTGTTTTGAGTTCGGAGCCTACCTATGAGGGATTGAAACATGGTCTCCTCCCCCTTCTCGGAGAGGCCCAAGGCCAGTTCGGAGCCTACCTATGAGGGATTGAAACCGGTGTGGATTACTTCGATTGCTGGGCCGGCCTTCGTTCGGAGCCTACCTATGAGGGATTGAAACCCGTTCTTCCTGCAGGAGTATGTACAGGTAGGCCAGTTCGGAGCCTACCTATGAGGGATTGAAACCAACCCTGCCGCGCCGGTAGTAGTGAATGCGGATTGAGTTCGGAGCCTACCTATGAGGGATTGAAACGCAGCTGCTGCAGGCTCTCGGCAATGGCCGCTAGCGGTTTGGAGCCTACCTATGAGGGATTGAAACATGTGCTGCTGCAGCTGCACCTCTACTTCGTGCCGCGTTCGGAGCCTACCTATGAGGGATTGAAACTATTTTCGTCCGGCGCGGCGGTGCGGATCCTCTTCGGTTCGGAGCCTACCTATGAGGGATTGAAACTCTTTGGTGCTTCGCGGGGACATCTACCTTAATGAATGTTCGGAGCCTACCTATGAGGGATTGAAACAATGTTCCCTAGCGGGGTGAACAATCGCCTGCCTTCGTTCGGAGCCTACCTATGAGGGATTGAAACCCCGTTACACGGGGGTGCCAGCGGAACGCGGGCCCCGTTCGGAGCCTACCTATGAGGGATTGAAACGCGCCAGGCGTATGGCGTCCATGACGATCCTGTCCGTTCGGAGCCTACCTATGAGGGATTGAAACTTGGTCATCCGGTGGGAGCCCAGGTCCACCCTCGCGTTCGGAGCCTACCTATGAGGGATTGAAACTACAGAGCCACGGGCGGCAGAGTCTCACGCATTCTCGTTCGGAGCCTACCTATGAGGGATTGAAACACCGGAACGTCTACCCCGGCCAGCACGAGGCGATCAGTTCGGAGCCTACCTATGAGGGATTGAAACCAGACAGGTTATTGTACAGATCAACCGTTGCCATCGGCGTTCGGAGCCTACCTATGAGGGATTGAAACTCGTCACCACACCGCGCTGCGTGTACTTGATGCGGGTTCGGAGCCTACCTATGAGGGATTGAAACACAAATTTCCCCACCACGAGGTCGACGGCGACGGGGTTCGGAGCCTACCTATGAGGGATTGAAACCAAAGTACTCAGGCCGCTCCAGCCTGGAGAACGTGGGTTCGGAGCCTACCTATGAGGGATTGAAACCTAGCATGTCCCAGGCGGGGATCCCGGCTTCGGTGAGTTCGGAGCCTACCTATGAGGGATTGAAACGTCTATTCGGACGCGGAAGTTTACAACGTGGTGCTCGTTCGGAGCCTACCTATGAGGGATTGAAACTCTTCTGTAGCAGTTCTGTGACTACTTCTTGTACTGTTCGGAGCCTACCTATGAGGGATTGAAACTGGCCTTCTTCTTTGCCATCCTTCCTCCTCCTTTGTGTTCGGAGCCTACCTATGAGGGATTGAAACAAAAAAAGCGGTAGGGGCAGAGCCCCTACCGCAGCGTTCGGAGCCTACCTATGAGGGATTGAAACAACTGCTGTAATGCGCGTGCCGCTTCAATTGCTGCTGTTCGGAGCCTACCTATGAGGGATTGAAACTATTATCGGTATACTTCTGGAACGGTGACAAAGGCTGTTCGGAGCCTACCTATGAGGGATTGAAACAGACCACGTCACCACCCGGACTCCTGAGGGGGTAGGCTCAAAAATTGTGTAAGCGGCTGGAGTGTGGAGAGGAAAGCGGGCAGTGCCCAAGTAGAGTAGATCAGGAGGTGGGCTGAAGGTGGCAGGGAGGCTACGGAAAAGGCAAAAGAAAAATTCACATCCGGCTCCGGGTTGGCTTGACGAGGTAGTGGAGGAATTGGACGCCGCAGGGAGCAAGGAGAGCATCCGTCCCTGGTGTTTCTGCTGGAGCAGTTCCTCAATGGCGTCATGCAACGGGAGCGGGAGCGCTTTTTGCAGTCCGAGGCGGGGCAAGGGGAGCAGGCGAATGGGTATTACAAGCGCCGGCTTCACCTCACCCTGGGTGCACTCAACCTGAATGTTCCCAGAGTACGTCATGGCCGGGCCTTCCGTCCCATCATTCTGCCTGCGCGGTGCAACCGGGTGGACAAAGACTACGAGGAGCTCTTGATTGCCATGCTGGCCAATGGGTATTCCCGCGCCCAGATGGAGCGCGCCCTCAAGGCCCTGAATCTGCCTCTGTCCGAAGAGGCGCTCTCTGATGCCCAGGATCTCATCAGAGAAAAACTGGACTTTTACAAGTCCCAGCCTCTGAAGTCCGACTGGTTTGCCATCTTCATTGACGCATACTGGGCTAGGTTGCGCACCGAGGACGGCAAGGTTGAGGAGATCTCCCTCTTTGTAGCGGTGGGGATTGATCTTGATGGAAACAAAGAGGTGCTGGGGTTTTGGGTGCTGCGGGGCCGGGAGAATAAGGGTTTCTGGGTGGAGGTGCTGCAGGATCTCATCAGTCGGGGAGTCCACCGGGTGCTGCTGTTTGTGACCGACGACTTCCGCGGGCTTGAAGAGGTAATCCAGAAACTGTTCCCCGGGGCGGAGCACCAGTTCTGCCTGCTGCATCTTGAGCGCAACCTCCGCCGGGGCTTGGGCCGGCAAGCCTTCAAGCAGGCTCGGGATCGACTGCGTAGGATCCGCGCTGCCCGGGACCGGGAGGAGGCCCGACCTTACTTCGCTGAGGTGTGCTCAATCATCCAGCAGCACAAACCAAACTGGGCCCGCCAGCTGGAAACCAAACAAGAGCACTACCTGGCGTTCTTGGGATATCCCGAGGCTGGTAGGCTGACTGTACCAGGACGCGACGTAGATCACCAGCACCGTTCTTGCTGATGCGACCTCGGTGAT